>Ga0007854_10000181_pt1 | contig 44500 bp, 50 predicted proteins | sample CryBogCBH12Aug08_FD_60382 | JGI IMG/M metagenome (GOLD analysis project Ga0007854, IMG submission 60382) | Freshwater microbial communities from Crystal Bog, Wisconsin, USA - CBH12Aug08 | ecosystem: Environmental > Aquatic > Freshwater > Lake | place: Crystal Bog, Wisconsin, USA | collected... | reverse complement strand
GAGTCCTTGGGCTCCCGTTGCTCCTTGGGGGCCAGTGAGTCCCTGGGCTCCCGTTGCTCCTTGGGGGCCTGAATTAGGAGAAACCCATGCTACTGCCGTCCCCGTAGTCGATAAAACATATCCGGGTGTAGCTGTCGATGTAGGGATACTTATGGATGATACTATCAAATTTGTAGCGAATAAACATGCGGTGGTTACGGAGTTACTTGCGTAAATATTTCCAGTGACCATAAGGTTGGCTGTAGGCGCGGCCGTTGATCCGACGCCAACAAAACCAGGGAAGGTCAGAGCCGTCGTCCCTGTCCACTGCGATCCTACAAACCCTACAATATTTGTGGTGTAGATGTTTGCAACATTAAGAGTTGTTAAATTCGCAAGAGAGGCGAATAAAGATGCTGTATTTACTATAGATGCGTTTAGGATACTGATTGGAAAATTTCCAACAAGAGTTCCCTTGACGTATAAGTTTCCTGTAAATGTACCGTCCACGCTGATTATATTACCAGCGATGACGTTACCTGTTGTCGATAGGACGTTATTTGTGATAGTCACATTTGCCGGCGGAGTACTTGATCCTTGATTATTAATCGTGATCATGTACGGAGCTGGCCCATTGGCTATGCTATCACACATCTATTGTTTATGTATATTTTTAAGTTTAGGCTTGTGCCTCAGTCCAGAAGAGGTTGATTTGGGCCGTCTGTGGAAAATTACCAGTCGTGGGAGCCTGTAGAGCCGAAGCATAAATCAGCAAGACGTCAGGTCCGTCCGGGAAGCACTGATTTCCTCCGATACACCCATTTGTTAATTCCTTGATTCCAGTGAGATCGAGATTGTTTTGATTCGCAGCCTGCACGATTGTCTGGAAGATGCGTTCTCCAGGCTGAGGCGTCTGATTATAGAGCAAGTTCCCTGGATAGTACTGCGCGAAACTCGGCTGGGTTCCATTTGTAATATTATTTATATTTACCCAGTTGGCTGGATTAAAAACAACGCCAGTTGGATTGAGATATCCTATAACCTGCATATTGAAGGGTGAAGTTGCTTCGAGGCGCTGCAGAAGAAGCTGGGCCCTGTTGATGAGTTCCTTGGTACCGATATCTCCCACAAGTCCGTTTGTGACCGAAGGTGCTAGGCGGATGGCAAAGGCGTTGAGCGCATTACCCACCTGCCCTGGGGTAGATGTAGTAAAATTCATATTAGTATTCGAAAAGTTAAAGTAGTATCCGCGTTCCGAGTCAAATCCTCCGTCGGTCAAGAATGATGATCCCCAGTGAGTCAGAGTTGGAGTAGCCGTACAGCTTATAAGGTTAACAGAAGTATTGGCCAGATGCGTCGTAGCCGCTTGCCCAGTGAATGTCCTGGCGGTGTCGCTTATATTGTAGTTTAGAGGCGCTGCGCGGGTACAGCCGAGGAAACAATTGATATTGGTACTTGTGTAGCTGATGAGCTCATTGTCTATGAGAAGGACGGCATTACTTGAAGGGAAATAGGTCGTAGGATCATTAACTGATATGATAGTTGATGATGTGTTCAGATTTGAAAGTAGACTCGTCACGGCCCCTCGGCTCTCCACGCTAAGCTCGTAACGAACGGGCAAGTTTCCAGAACGCATATAGGCCTCGTCATTCACATTGTTGTTCTTAATACGGTGAACCATAAGCCAGTTTCCATCCGGACCACGGATCATAAAGTCTACGAAACCAGCACCATACCACGTGTACTGAATGCCAATCATCTGCTGACGACTCAGGTCGACCTTGTAACCAGAGGGACCTCGGCCATCGATGGTGTCGCGGTTAAACTGGGCCTGGGGCACTCGGAGTTCCTTGATCTTGCAGCACTTGACGGGCGTGGCGGCCGTGATAGACGAGGTCCCTCGGTACGGAGGATTAAATGTGAGCACACCCTGGCCCTGGATGGAGGTCACTTGGTGAACCATACCACGAATAGTGAAACGATCATTCACCTTGAGTTGATCCTGAAACCGAGTCGTGGGGAGGGTCCAGTTGAGCAAAGGAGGAGTGAATGCACCTATAGCATATGTCGTCGGCATGAATCCTATGGTGATTTGGTTATAATCAACCTGGCCAACGACCCAGACCTGGCCGAGCCCTTGAATATAGTTTTGCATAGACTGCTGAACAGTATGGATATAGGTTCCTGACGATTTTGTAAGTGTTATAACTGTCTGAGTATCTCCAGGGTTGATGGCACTAGTCTGCGCCGCCCCATCGCCAGTTAGAGTTATTGCACCTGTCACTCCAGGAACCAAGGTTCCCAAAAGAGTCTGGCTCTGTGGAGTGACCGTGACATAGCCAGCCGTCGCAAAGGTGGACTGGCGGCGGACAACCGCGAGTGTCTGGCCGTCGTATTCCCAGAACAGGCCGTTGGGATCCTCAAAGCACCCCGCACGAACGCTTGCTCCGTGCCAACCCTGTACCACAAGGCGCGGCTGATCTCCAAGATTGTATAGTGTTGATGTGAGCGCCGTCTGAGACTGAACATTGACGGTCCGAGAATCAATTACTCCTGTGATTGTATAAGTTCCGTTATATTGAGTAGTAGTAAAGTTGCGGATGATGGCTGTCGCTCCTGGTTGCGGAATACCGTGAATAATATCCGTCACTATCTGAATGTTTGAACCAGCGGGCAGAACCGTTATGAGCGTGCCTATAGGTATATTCGCCTGCTGGTTTGTATTTGTCCAGTTTATGTTTATGTGGGTGGCGTCTGGAATGGCGTTTACAGTCACAGTTCCTAGATTAGGGCCAAGATAACTTGCTATAGTCTGTCCAACAGCAAATCCAGTCGAAGAAGATACTTGCAGTGATAGAGGCTGAGTAGTGGTATTATATGGCCCGCCTGTGGTGGCCTGAGTAATTCCAAAGACATTAATAGAAGCTATGTCTAACTGCGGGCAGAAGAGAGTTCCAGACGAGAACAGGATACCCTTTCCAGACTGATACCTAAAAGCCTTCTTGGACTGACGGATAACTGTAGATCCGTGCGCTGGACTCAGAGTGCTCAAAAGAACTCCGCCGTCATAGGGGCGATGCTGCTGGCTCCCGAACTGAGCTATGTAGAGCGTCGTGTTCGAACTGGACAGGTTGGTGTAGTTGCTCAACAGGCTACCTTGCGGGCCGAACGTGAGGGCATTTGCCACAATATTGAAAGAGTTTGCGCTCGTCACGTTGCTTACGTAAAGCACGCCCGAGAGGTTGCTCCCTCCCTGAACAGCCGCGGCCGAACAGTTTGCCGTGAGAGGCATTCCCGGAAGGAGCCCGTGTGCGTTACTTGTAAAAACCTGAAGGTTTGAAGATCCGTCAGAAAAGATGGTTGGAGAAGGGACCACACATGTCCCGGAGTTGTACACGTTGGCCCTGCGTGAAAAACTAAAGTTTGACTGAATATTTCCAGCAGGGACCCACGACTTGGCTATGTAGTTGGCGGTGTTCGAGTAAAGAGTCCCTAAGGAGCCAGGCGCCCCCCCAGAATTGCTACTCGCCACAATAAAGTAACCCTCGGCCCGATCAGCCAGTGCCGTTCTCGACTGAGTCAAGCCGAACATGGAAATAAACGCGCCCACTGGGGGGATCGTCTGTGTTGAACCCTGAACAACATTTGAATAATAAATGGTTATATTTGAACATGGAGATGCTCCATCAGAAACTATGTTGCTAAAGGTGAAGTCAGTACCAGGAACTTCGAAAAAGGATGGAAACTTGCGAATATCCACATAGGACTGCCACTTGGTTGCCTGCAGGCCATACTCGAAATCAGCATCCATCATAGCTTGACCTAGGGACACACGCTGGCGTTCAATCGCGTCTGTGCCAAAGTCATAGGGCCGAATCTGGGTCGGAGGGGCGGTTCCATACCTGGTCCCCAAGGTTCCGTCTATATTCAGACTCATTTACTTTTAGTGTTTCTTTTTTTTTCACGTATCCGCCTCAATCTCTAGGCTAAAGGACCAATCGAGACCATTATTATTCATTATGTTTCCGAACCGATCCAGCACTGTTATATTGAGGCGATCGAGACGGACACCACGGTCAGTCACTAGGACCTTCTGAGTGTACTGACTGAGCTCTGACCAATGTCGTATACTTCCTGACCCTACATCGAGTGGAATCTTGAAGGTTATCTGGCTCGGCTCAAGGGAAGACTGACCCAGGTTCTCTATCCAGATATTCAAATATGTATCAAAATTTACAATATATGAATTAGTTCCCACAATGAAAGACCCAACCTGACCATTCGTAAATCCAAGAAAAGATAGGGTACTCAGGGGTGTTACATTCATGGTCACGGCGCCGCCGGCCGATGTAAAAGTTACGCTGTTTGTGGATGAATTTGTTGCGAACACACCGACCGAGTTGCCGATAGTTGTGTTAATAGTCGCAAGAAAACTTACTGAAGAATAGTTTCCTGGAGGCACGGTATATACTATAGAGTTGACGTTCATAGTGTTATATGGAGCCCGAACGTTGTAAAAGCCTATGGGAATCTGGGCATTTTTTAGACTGATGGAACGGATCCGTCGGTGGCGATTTCCTAGAATAACTGAGCACTGAAAGGGATTACCGTTTATCTTGTTCACAGAGGGCTGCCCTGGGTACGTGTTGAGAACTCCGTTCGCCGAGTATGACTGAGGACCCGTCACTGTCTGGGCCGAGCCAGTATCGACGTGAATCAGATATGTGTTACTCATTTCTACTATTCTTTACAAATAAAATAAGTAAAAGCCCTGCGAGGAGCAAAGATCCTACAAGCGCCATATTCGGCCCTGGATCCAGAGGGACTGGAGGAGGCAACTCGTGAAGAATGCTCTTCTCCATTGGAACATTTCTGGTATGGACCCTCAAGACACAGCCCGTGCCCGTGACGTTATTGGCCGTTGCCAAACTTCCGTAAATATCAGTCCAGTTTATAGTTAGGCGAGAAAGACTATCAAGTCTGGATGGGTAAATACCTTCAATTTTAAAGTCGGCAGATTCTTTGTAGTATTTTATACCTCCAGTAGGAACATCGAGAGGTATCGGGGCAAAGGAGTACAGAGAAGACGCCCCTGCAACCCCACCCGAACTAGTTTTAGTATTACCGACGGCCAGCTGACGAGCATCCTGGTGATAGGGTGTCCGCAACTCCGCAATGTCCAAGAAGACAAATGTATTACTTATACCAGTTGTGTTTATCCATGCTGAGACTAACTCGACACGGTCGATATTCCGTATCGGGTTAGTTAGGAAAAGAGAATACGAGTTCGAGTTGGTGTAGACTGACGTATTCCTATATGCAGAATCGGCATATACCAGGTGGTACTGAGCCATTGTTACTAAATAATCATATTCTTTTGATGACCGACTCGCAGCGTCTTGTCGATGTAGACCTGATGACCAGCAGCAGTCATCGCCTTACAAAGGGCCACATCCTCCGAGCTCATGTCTACGAGCAAGGGACCTACGGTCCCGTCGGGCTGAAGCCCTCCCCCAACCTCCTGAAGAGGACTCCAGAACCATGGATACTTGAGGTCCTCTAGGACTCCCTTGCGAATAAGCATCCATCCCATACCCGCGTAAGAGACAGGTACGTACTGGGGCTCGTTCTCCAGATCAGGAGGGCTCAGAAACTTGAAGGTTCCCGTCTTGCTAAAGTACTCCGTGTCCCAGTCCTTGACTACGGCCAAGTGCTGAAGGTCCTCCATCATATATACTCCAGCCGTTACATCGTGAGGACTCTCTAGAATGTTGAAAAAGTCCTCGGTCTTGAAGACCATATCAGAGTCGATCCACATCATAGCATCATAGTCAACCTTTCCCTGGAAGGGCTTCTGATCTGGACCCTTGAGGACATCTCCTCCTAGACAACGGGCACGTGCAAAGTGGACAACGGAAGAGTACTGCTGGCTGATCATGCACTGATGGCCCTTGGCGGATGCCTGCATCAAGAGGTCGGACCAGGCCAAGAGAAACTCGCGAGAATAGGTGCGCCCAGGCATGCAGAAGACAATCTTCATTTTCTAATTTTTTAGAGATTCTCTCTTTTATCTAGTTCTGGAGAAGAGAGCCTCCAATGCCGCTCTCAATCTTCCACTTGCGCTGCTGATCATGGACCCAGTCGCCGTCCCCACACAGACCACCTGGCGTCAGGCCGCGGGTATAGTACGAGGCGTTCTTTGCTGGGCCTGGGACACAGTTCAGGTTTGGGTTCATGTCAAAAAGGGCCGAAGGTGGGATACCCGTGCCCGTCGTCACCATCTCGCTGGGGCGAAGGATGAAGGTGCTGGGCCGAGAATACAGGCGGAATATAATCAGTAGGAGCAGGCCAATGATGACCAGGTGAACAACCGTCTTCAACTTGATAGGCATCATTTACTTTCAACAAAGTTTTTTTTTCGTCTGCGTTAAAGGTACGACTTTCATTTCTATAAAGGTCTTAGAACATGCTCTCGATTAACCCTGAAGAGTCTGGCCTGGATTTTAACGATGATGAGGCTGCCCTGATGGATGAGATATCTTTTGCCCGGCCGGAGAAGAAGGCGGCTCGGGCCAAACCCGTGCGAACAGTTCCCCGAATGGGCCCACGGCCGTCTGCACCTATTCCCGAGGATGCTGGGCTCGACGATTTCATTAACCAGGATAAGCGCTTCGCACAATCCGCCCCTCCTGCAGAGGAGTATGACGGCGGAGAGGAGTGCGATGAGGAAGACCAGCAGGGAGCGCAGCAGTACGGGAGTGGCGGCGAGGTACCCTCAGAAGGCTACAAAACCATTGAGGATGAGAAGGCTGACCTTCTGAACAAGATTAGCCGTTTAATTAAGAAAGGAATTCAGGGGAATGGTCGCCTTAATTCTTACTCAAGCATCGAGGAGATCCGCACAGAGTACAAGCGGATGACCTACTCTATCGAGGTCGACCGCTCCATCAAGTTTCAGAAGCGGATGCTGATTGCGACCGTGACTGGTCTTGAGTTCCTGAACAAGAAGTTTGACCCTTTCGACCTGCAGCTTGATGGCTGGTCCGAGAATATGATGGAGCAGACGGATGACTACGATGGCGTGTTTGAGGATCTACACAACAAGTACAAGAATAAGATTGAGGTCGCCCCAGAGATTAAGCTCATCATGATGGTTGGCGGTTCTGCGATGATGTTCCACCTGACCAACTCGATGTTCAAGCAGGCTGTGAATGTCTCTCAGGTGATGAGCCAGAACCCCAATCTCCAGCGTGATATGATGGAGGCAGTCCAGAGGGCCCAGCAGCCCATTTCAACGGGAGGCCCGCCGCGCCCAGGACTCCGCGGCGAGATGCGCGGACCAGGTATGGACTTTAGTTCTCTGATGGGAATGATGGGCCCTCCTTCTTCGGCTCCTCCTCCACAGGTGGACGAACTCTCCGACGTGGTCAGTGACGCCGGAGGGGACGAGGTCCGCGAAGTTTCTATGAAGCCAACCTCCAAAAAGGGACGCAAATCTAGTAAGAAAGAAATTTCTATCTAGATAGTAACAGATGGCCATTTGTATGGCCCCCCTCGGAGAGTGGGATGAGCCACTGATCCTCAGGGCTCCTGTTCCCTCAGCGCCGCCAGTGCGCCCAGGACCAGATAGGACCGAGTGTAATTACTTGGTTATGTTTTTTGTTCTCGGCGTCTTTCTCCTTGCTCTTATGGATTCTATGTAGAACTCAGATCAGGCACTTCCCCTTGACGACCGCCATGTCACGGGCCTTCTCTTCGCCCTCAACAACTATTCCCAATTCCCTGTAGGTCGCAAGTCTCTTGCGCCACATAGAATACAGGACAGACCACGAGTCCACAATATCCCATATAACCGGACGCGAAGCACCACGTAGGATACGACCTATGGCCTGCTTCACGTCTGAGTGCGGAGTTGCTAAAAATACAGTATCAAGGGTTGGGATATCCAAACCCTCTTGAGCCAGACTAAAAGTCCCTATGACTATTCGGGCCTTTGCTGCCTCGTCAAGTGCCTTTTGATCCAGACCTCCAATATACAAGGCTGAATTTGGTAAATTTTCTTTGAGCCAAAAAGCATGTTCTCTCCGATCCGTCAGCAAAAGTATATGTTGGCCTGGACTTTTCAAAACAATTTCTTTTAAAAGTTTATTTCTTTCTGGAATCTGGCTCAACTTTGTTACAACTCCTGAAAAGTCCATCTTCCCAAAACGCGTGACGGGCGGTGCCTCTAGGAATTCCTTACATGTGAAGGGCACGCGGTGTGCCGTGACCTGCGTCTGCTGGGTCCGCGCGAGTCTGAAAAACTCTGGGCCCATGAACCAGTACAAGAGGCGGGTCAGGCCATCCTTGCGCTCTGGAGTGGCCGTAAGCCCAAGGGTATATCTCGGAGCCATGAGGAACATGGCCTGTGAAAAGGCCTGAGCGGCTATATGGTGCGCTTCATCAACTATCAGCATTCCGAAGGACTTGAAGGCACCTGGGGCAAACGGCCGTTGGCACAGAGTCTGAATCATAGCGATAACAAAGTCATTATTGATACTGAACTCATCCTGCTGAACTCGTCCTATGGTTGCGCCCGGGCAAAATTGCTGAATGCGCTCGATCCACTGGTCGGCCAAGAATCCCTTGTGGACTATGATCAGGGTACGACGCTTGAACTCGGATGCGAGCGCCAAGGCACAGACGGTGTTGTGCGTCACCGTGAAATCCCCAAGAATAAAACGTTTATTTCCATCAATTTCAAAACCAAAGTAATCATCTATTCCAAGTGGCTCGAGTTTTATACCAGTAAGTAGAACATTCTTTTTCTGAATTCTCGGCTCTGCCTTTTTTCGCTTTACCTTGCACGGAACCTCCTCGACGCCTTCACCAGAAATACAGCATCTAAAATATGTCCCCTTTTTCGGTCCTCCGGGTGCATTAGTACATGTTTTTTCGCATTTTTTCTTGTAACAAGCAAACCCTAAAGATCTGCACAAGTATAACAAATCGTCAAACAATTTTTCATTCTTCTGGGTTATGTCCCATCCAGCGCCACAATCAACTATAGACCCGTCAGCATCAATAAGGCCCGCAAGTACCTGAAGCTGAATATCGCGAGAATTGCACTTGTAAATTTCAGGAATGTGTTTATTCTGTATGAGATTCAAGTCTCTTAATGTCTTGAAGAAGAAGTTGGGCCGTTTTGAGTCTACGATTCTGTAGTCATATTGAGATGTATAGTTGAGGTAAAGCCCATACTTGCCCAAATTTTTGTGGAAATAGTGAAGGACTGGCGATTCCTGACTCGATATGACCGCGGCCCGGGAGGCGCCATCACCGAGCCAATATCCTAACATATACGGATCTAGGGGAACCTCGCGACTCGGAAAAGTGACAGGAACCCTCCACCCCTTGAGATCCGCTCTTGGTCCTGGAGACATCTTGAGATAATCCTTTACACAAATATCGACCACCTGTCCATTCTGGTTTTTTTTGTTCGTGCTCTTTTTTAGAGAAAGTATATGGGACTCATTAACGATGTAAGGTTCCCCTTTTACAGGGACGACTTTATACATATTCTCCCGGCCAGTGCATGTTGATAAAACTCGCCGAGGTCCTGAATCATCCCCCATTAATAATTCTCCCTGGACTATATCTTGTACCATTTTGATACTTCCGTTGTACATAAGTACGGGGGTGTCCCTGCCAAGGCATTTGCCCAATCCTACATCAAGAGAAAGAACTCCGTTCCCTGCTTCTACTCCTTTTTTGACAGCTTCGACTTGATGAGCTCGCAGACTCCCAGTAAAATTAATATTAGCGGGGGACCCTTCGGTCCCTGGGGGTGGACTTCCGCCGTCCTGGTAAAACCTGGGAACACGAATCGTGCCCTTTTGTGAGCCATCCTGCCAAACTTTGAAAGATGGTGGGCGTATACCCAACGCATTCTCAACAGGTCTAACGGTTAACAATTTTTTAATATCAGGGCTTGAAGGCACCTCCATGAAGACAAAGGACTAGATTGGCTTTATAGCAGAAAGTATCCAGTAGACCTGACCATCCCAAACCTTCCGAATCATCTCGACCTCGCATGACTCACCCATGCGCATGTCTTGAATAGGCCTGATTCCAGTTATTTTTACATTCATGACCCGATTGTACCGCCATGGGACCTTCACAGTCCGAAGGTCTCCGTGACCCATGTCAAACTCCATGTATTTCCGTCCTTCCCGATCATACATGGGTTTTGAAATTTTTACAAACATTATATTTTTATTGTTTTTTGTTTTTATAAATTAAACTCTTTGATCAACTCATCCAGAGTTTTATAGTACCGAGCCAGATCTTTTTTGAATCGGGCATCTTGGGGCAATTTATTCTTGATGATGTAGGCCAGGTTGGCCTTGGAGTACTTGGTCCGCTTCTGGTTCTCAGTCGGCTTGCGTGCCACTTGCTTTCGGGTCTCCTTGGGCTTGGTCTTGGGGGCATCCCTGTTGATGAAGGACAAGGCCTGCATCACGGTATCGGCCAAGTCATCCTTCTTTTTGTGCTTGTCGAAGAATTCCACCCACTCTGTATTCGTCTCCTTTATAAACTTCCGAGCGCGCTCTATGCTCGTTGCCTTGCGCTGCGCGTACTTGGTCTTCCCTGGTCCCGCCACATCAGGAATCTTAAAGCGCGCGTCCCAGATGATCACTTCGCGCTTGGGATCCTTGGTCAAGAGATAGGCGTGAAGCAGGTGTTCCACGGACTTCATACCCTTGTTACGGTCGGGCTGTTTTTCGATAAGGACTTGGGTCGACTCTGAGATCCATGTTTTTGTTTCAAGATGTTTTATGAGACTGAGGTAGAGGCCATCCGAGTGGTTGGGCGGCACGCCATCCACGTCCCAACTTTTAATTTTTTTTGTTTTAGGATCTATGAGACACATGGCCAAGTTTTTGATTCCTACATCGATACTTAAAAGCATTCTAATTATTCCTGCTAAGATATTCTTTAATGGCCGAGTCGATTCCCCTCCACTGCTGGTGGTGCTGTCATCCGTGGGAAGGCCCTGAAGTTCACGCTCCTTACAAATATGATGACCGCCGGAAACACTTTACGACTAAAGGGCGGTTTTGTTCTTTCGAATGTGCCAAGGCATGGATCATCGAAAGGTCAGGACCTCGCTACGGAGAAATTCTATCTTTCATGGCTCTTTATCGAAAGCATGTTTTTGGAAAGTCTGTACAATGCTTCACTGCTCCAAAAAGAGAATGTTTAAAAATATTTGGAGGACCATTAACAATAGAAGAATTTAGAAAATGTGCGAACAAGGCTCCGTGGGTACACGAACCAGGGGATACACACTTGGTGCATGAGTTCGAGTCAAGAACTCGTGCTGGCTCCGCGCCTGTAGAAGGTGATGGTTCGGGGCTTGCTCTCGTCAGAACAAAGCCACTTAAACGTGCCGAGTCAAAGCTGGAGGCGGCCCTCAAGCTCAAAAAAAAGGGTTCAGTGTCTTAGAATAAGACTCGCTCGTCTTAAATTCCAAAATGGCTGAAATTCTTCGTACGCACGTCCGCGCCTCATTCGCATCAATTGTCCCTGACCGCCCCTACGCCCGAAATATAGAAAAGTCCATATGGGATTGGGCTATAGCAGAGACGAAAAAGACGAAACAGGCGGTTTCGTTTGAGAATCGCTGGTTAAGAGCGCGGTACAAGAACAAAGCCGTACATTTATTGGCCGAGCTCAAGAGAGACCCAAAATGGGTAACCTGCGACCTGAAAGTAGGCCCGGACGGTCATGTGAGCCTGGGTCTAGGGCTTCAGCCACAGCTCCAGCACCGCATATTCGCTAAGGAGCTCAAGTCGTCTGAGTTGGTTGATACATCTGCCGAGGTTCTCTGGCCAGACGGCCCTTGGTCAAAAGCGCAGTTTGTGAATCGCAAGAATGACATGATGATGGAGGAGCGCAGAAAACAAGATGAAGGTTATGAAGGCCTGCTCAAGTGCGGTAAATGCAAGAGCCTCAAGACGACCTACTACCAGCTGCAAACGCGTTCTGCCGATGAGCCTATGACGACGTATGCAACCTGCAAGGCCTGTGGACACAAGTGGAAGTTTTGCTAAATAAACTTGAGATTGCCGCCATCAAGAACCTGCACAAGTTTAGGAGTCCAGTCGAATAGAAACCAGTCCTTCTTAGCAATGAGTGTAAACGGTTCACCGAAAATTACGTGCCATAAATGCTCGAAAATAACCGCGCCCTCCTTGGAAAAGTCTGGGGTGTTTAATTTATTGAGCCACTTTTCATAAAGTTCTTTAGGATTTCTTAGAATCCTATTTTTCCCTACTATGAATTGGGCACCGAGTTCAAATATAAGGGGTGAGTTATGACGCGGTTTATTCGCAGGAATCTCGAGATCATCAAAAAGACTATAGACTTTTGCATCAGTATTCAATATATCTGTAAAATCTGTAGGATGAAGTGAATTATCTATAGGAATAAAGTCGTATTTTTGAATGTTGGCTCCGCGAAACCTCCAGGAGTGGACGGTCGTGGTTTTGGTGAACGCTCGTCTCGTGGCCGTGAATAAAAGCCACATGGTCAGGAAGGTTTTCATAGTTCTCCACAATGTACTTGAGGTAAGAACTTGCTTCTAGGCCATAGTTGGGGATAGTATGCTGCGGCACAAAGGGGCTGGGTTCTGCCCCCTCCTTATCTATCAGAACTACAGGAACATCTGCGTTTTTTAGCCAGGTCAGGTCTTCTTTCCAGTGCGCCGTGATTATGGTCAGGCTCATAATGAATGTTCCTATATTTTTTTTATCTAGTAATAGTACCAAATGGTAGGCCGTAAAGCAGTCCCCCACCACCCAACTAAGTTCCTAAATTCTAAGCGTCGCGTTATCCACATGACTGCCGATGGCAAGTATGTCGCTGTGACGGACGGCGGCAAGAAGCTCTACAACCCCAAGGCTCACTATGTGAAGAGCCCAGGCGGCGGCGTCCGTGTCGTTTCTAACTCTACGGCGCGCGTTCCCACCAAGATCCGCAAGGTGGCTGTTCGCAAGCCCCGTGCGAATCGCGGCGCGGCCCGCTCTCCCCGTGTGAACGTCTATGGCCTGCGCGGTATGTTCCGCACCCCAGTAAAGCGCGGCCGCCCACCCAAGCCAGGAGGCCCCAAGAAGTACGTGCGTAAGGAGGGCCTGCGCAAGGTCCGCAAGAACAAGGGCGTGGCTCGCAAGAAGAAGAGCCCCCTGGCTCGCCTGATCGCTTCCCTGAACTAAATTCTCGGCAAGCCCATCCGCGCAACTCGCAAGAACAAGGGTCAGGTGCGTAAAATGGCTTAAAAAAGATTTATTAGAAACTCTCAATGAGTCTTGTGCGTGTCTGGACCAATGTGGGTCAGAAGAAACCCAAGGCTCTTCTGGCGAAGATCTTTTCTTCGGCAGAAGGTCCAGTATATACTATACGTTATCTAAGCGCAGATTCGGAAGAGGATGAGCAGGGCCGCCTCATTCACAGGTATGAAGATGAAAGTTATGAGGTTGATGATGATTCAGTAGCCGAGTGGTTGGGTATGGATGATGAGGTAGATCTTGGTTTCACGCGCGTCGGGGAAGATGCGTGGGTCAAAGGAGACCCTGACTCTGATTATGTACCAGACTCCTCAGAAGAGGATGATACGGAGGATGACGAGGATGAGGATGAGCCTACAGACGACGAGCCGGAAGAAATGGACGAAGAGGATTACGGAGGGGAAGAGGAAGAAAATGATGACTATGAGTAAGATGAATTGGGTGCTCTTCTTTTTGTTTATAATTATGGCCATCTGGTTTTTCCGTTCTTGCTCCAAGAAGGAGGAGAAGTACTGTGGATGTGGCGCAGGCGGGGGTCCTTAAATTTTTTAACAGCCTAGAGTAATGGCCATGACTATAAGCTTCGGCGAGTCGAGTGGCTCAAGCCTGGCCAACATGGGTTTTATTCTTTTGATACTTGCTATATTCTTATTCTTCACTGGTCTATGGCAGAGCATCAGTAATCAGTGGACTAAATTTTTCAGCGCGGGTCTTTGGACGCAGACTATAGGGAACGCCAAGGCGACTTGGGCCGCCGTGCCCGCCGTGGCGACACCGCCGATGGTTCAGCCCTTGCCTCCTGGGGCCGTCCCTTCTCCAGCCCTTATGCCCATGGGAACCACTCCTACAGTCGTCCCAGTCGTGAATCCAACGGGCGTGGCGGCCCTTCCTGGAGCCCTCCCTGTCGCAGCGGTCACCGGTGCAGCTCCAACATCGCCTCTTAAGACGGCTTAAAAACAAAAAAGTCTTTTATGAAAATGTCGAAGACTATAACCCAGAAGTTTGCCGACTCATTTAATCCCAAGGAACAGAAGCACGTATCATGGCTCCAGAAGATGCTTGAGATCAAACTCGACCCAGAGAAGATGGTTGATCTTTCAAAGGAAATGAATACCAATCCTATGAACATCAAGGTGGTCCCAGTTGAGGCGCTTGACTGGCCTCACATCAACTTCGTGCTGTGCGCCAAGTACGCCAGGGCGGTTCTGTGCGGAGAGGCTATTGTTCCAATGCTAAAATCTGGTTAAACCGATCCTGGTAAAACTCCATAGGCGCGTCAAATGAATAGCGATCACCTGAAAATGAAAAGTTCCCATCACCAGATGTGATTTCATCGACTGAAATCATATCTAGTAGATTACTTGTACAGTACAATTTCAGGTCTTCATAATCCCACCCATGAATAACGAGCAAAGAGAGCGACATGTCGGGCGGGGCCCTTGGCATGTATATTTTGCCCGAGGTGACATCTGTGTTGGGCCACTCCTGGTCGTTATTGTAATTTGTTTCGAGCATTTGTCCGACGAAATAAGCCGTATTAAAAGTCTTAAAGCCGACTATTGAAGTTCTGGTATCTTCTGATAACTTCATGGTAAAGGCGGTATTGTGATCTCTGTGGATGGTATAAAAGGCGGGGGGCGGGCGATCGAGGACAGGGCGTGGGCGGGGAGGAGCCAGCATCTTACTACAAGCTGAGACGAAATCTCTAAACCATGGAGAAAAGAGGTTCTGTGTCCACAGGTACTTCAGCGAGACCCTTTTTCTTCACAAAACAAAGATTTGCCTACAGTAGCAATGGAGTGCTCCGTGTGCTACTGTGAGTCTGGCTCTTTCTGCAAGCTGACCTGCGGTCACGCGTTCTGTAACGGATGTATCAAGACCTGGTACCTGAAGGGTACGGGCACTGGATGTCCTATGTGCCGCAAGCCTATCCACTTCAAGGGATTCGCAAAGGTCCGCGACGAATGGGACACAGAGGCTCGGGAGACGCGCTGCACAGAGGTTATTGACCAGGCGTTTACCGAGGCGATTGAAGAGGCGTTTGAGTTTTGCGCCGAGGTCAAGTCGAAGAATCTCCGTAAGATGATCATGGACAGTCTTATGGAGGATCTGAGAGATATTGAGAAAACCTCAAACTTTCTAAAGAGCTATGAGGTGGAGCCTGATGAGTTGGAGTACTGGCTGATGGAGACCGACGAGTACTTTAGCGACCGCCACATTGGCAGGTGTTCGTGGATCGACGAGCCGAAGAAGGAGTTTACGACCAAGTATCCAAGAATAGAGCGGGGGGCGCAGGCGGGCAAGCGATGCAGGGCGCGGCCCGACGAGTGGTACTCGGTCAGCTTCGTGTTTAATATGGTATAGAACCTTCGGGAGCGTGTAACATAAGTATACCTACTATAATCAAAGCAAGTCCCGCGTATTCACTAGGTCTATTGAGTCTCTCCCCTAGTATGAGATAGGCCGCAACGGATTCTATAATGGCTGAGATCCCGTCCCACATGCCATTAACATAAAGAACATTCCCTTGCTTGAGGCTCTTTATCAAAAAGTATATAACTGCAACGTACCCAAGAGATCCTTGTGCAAAGGATGCCTTGGTTCCGGTTCGGGCAAAGGACTTGAAGCCAAAGTCACCAAGAACTTCGGCAAAGGACAGAAGAATGATGTTCCTAAGACTCATATTTCTGTATATCCATAAGTGATTTTATTATTTACAATCATAGTTGGGTAGCCATTCACAAAGTCTGGACAGGCGTTCTGCCCGCAATCAACAAAGTGATAGGGCAGGCCCTTGGCGTCCATGTAGGACACCTGCTTTTTGCACCAGCCGCACGACGGGGATCCGAAGATGACGGTCTGGTTGTAGCCGCTTGAGCTGCGCAAGTACATAAAGAGCAGGATGAGTGCCAGGGCGACGAGTACCACTCGCTTCATTAATAGTACTCAACTTTATTATCGACAGTCTGCCATGGGTTGATGAAGGAAAAGGTCAGGTCCCGGTTCTTGTGCTCACGGGCCTGCTTGACGCAGCCTGGGCACCGCCGCTCGTCAAAGCCTGGCATGTAGATCGGGTTGGTGAATCCGCTGCTCGCACCCCTTAGGAGCAGGTACAGGACCACAAGGACCAAAAAGATCTTCAGGAGACCACGGCGCATCTTATCCTGTGCCTACATAAAAAGTTGAGACACTAAAATAATAGAATGGATACTATTACTGCTGTCGTTGAGCTTGTCCGCGAGAACGAGGAGATGCGCAAGTCCCTGGATATGTACGAGGATATGTGCGAGGCCCTGATTGGCCAGACGGTCACCTTTGCGAACCGCCAGAAGAATAAGACGCGCTATGTAACGTGCGAGGTCGAGGAGTTCGACCTTGGGACGGGCGAGTGGCTAGTGCGGGACATTGAGTCAGACGAAGTGTTTCCTCTTACATTTGAGAAACTATTTGATGGTTCAGTTACTATTAATACGATGCCCGATCCAGTCGAGCGTCCTAAGCGGACAGTGACATTTGTCCAGTAGCGCGCGCGTGCAAATCTATCGCGAAATCTAAAAGTCCCGGCCAGATGTCGTTATCCCAAATCTTCTCATCTCTTGTAATCAGCATGGTCCCCGTCGTGTTGTTGTACTGCTCGATAAGCTTGGCCCGCACAAGTCCCAGCATGCGCAGATATACCTGTATCTGCACATTCTCGTACTCTCGCACGCTGTTGAAAAGCCCGCGTGTCCTGTTCTTGATCTCGACCAGAGTTCGGCTGCCATCGGGAGCCACCTCTATCCTGTCAACCTTTCCAGTCACGAAAAAGGTCGTCCCGTCCTCAGTCTCCAGTAAGGGCAGGGTATAGAAAGAGTTGTCCCGCAACAGAGTCGCGCCCGTCTCCTCAGTAACCTTATCGGCCGTCTTATCCTCGGACCGCGTACCGTGAGTCGTATAGCACGTGGATCGAAGATGTTCTATGACTTTCTCCCTATCCTCGGGGGACAAGGTTGTATTAATCTCAATATCCTTCTTGGCCTTTTCGTAGTTTGCCTGGGCCTCTGAGGAGTCCTTGGCTTTGAAAGAAACCGCCAAGGCTAGAATCTTCTGGGCTGCTGAAGACTTTGCCAGAGAGGCATTGGCCTCTTCACGCTTCGTCAGACCCTCAAAGGTCTCAGGCCAGTACTTTTTCCAGAGCTCGGCTCGAACCTCATCTGGAGGCTTGTAAGGGTTCAGGCCGATACAGGCCGCGACATCACTCGCTTTGATGACGACCCGGGGAGCCATTTTTCTTAGAGAACAACTTGGCTTTAGACCTTCCCAGAACACGCAACCACTTTTTTTGTCTGACCATAGTAATTATGGGAGGTCTTTTTAGCACTCCAGAACTTCCAAGTATGCCTAGTATGGGCGGCGGCGGAGGCGGCGGAGCCAGGAGGAAGAAAGGAGGGGGTCTTCGTGATTCAAAGGGCCCGTGCTACAAAGCACCCGACGTATGTGGCTCTAATGCTTATAAAAATAAAAGGAAAAAAAATAAAAAACTCAAGTGCCATAAAGCGAATATTAAACGCAAGTGTGGAACTGGAGGGGGCAAAATGTCAAAATACGCTGAAATGTACGAGGACTACGAGGATTTTACCGAGGAGCGGGTGATGAGCTATTCAGAGGAGTATGCGCCTCCAGGAACTCTAATGAGCGAGAATTTTGTTCCAGGTACTTATATGACTGACAGCTACATTGATTGGCCAAGTAACAACCAGCCTGCTGACTTCCCCGCTACAGGCATATCAGCCTCTGCCGGCAAGACGGGCAAGCCAACAAAGCCGCCCACGGCTGGAAAGTCTCCTTACCTTGATTTCCCCAATGATATTCTCGACAAGGCCGTCTTCCCGGCAATATACGAGAACAAGGGCCTTCAGGAGGGGGGCGTAGTTCCTGGTATGACGCGCATGCGCAAGATCTCGCACTATGCCAATAACCAGCCGACTACTCCAGGCATCAACCTGGGTGACGCCATGGATCTGAGCCCAATGGTTGAGCACATGGCGAGCAATGCTCAGCCCATGAATTTTGCCGTAATTCTTCTAACCATTCTATTCATTGTTTTCGTCATGATGCGCAAGTAAAGACTCTGGTCCCCTAAAATATAAATGCTTCGTGTAACAATTCCACGAACCCCCGTGGTTCACGCCACTCCACGCAAAATCAAAGCAAGTGATGTGAAGCATGCTATCAAGCACGCTCAGAACCTTTGTTTTAATTTTGAAAATACCCCCGAGTGCCGTTCGGCTTGGGAGATTGTAGAGGAGTTGTCCGAGGCCTTGGATGTCCAGAAAGAACGACCCAAGGAGGAGCCTGACCGTACTGAGTTGGCCAAGAGGGAGTATGACGTCTAGGTCGCCCGCTTAATGCCACGGTAGACAACAAGGGCTACATACGCGCCCATCAGTTGAGCCAAGATATACTGAGGCAACTTGATCATCGGTAGATCACCCTTCATCGCCATGGCAAAGGACACGGCTGGGTTGATGTGACCTCCTGAGAGCGGGCCTATCATGGATATTGCCAGCAGGAATCCTGCGGCGATAATGATCGGCTTGCCCGTGAAGAGAATTGCTATGACCAGCAGGAAGGTTCCTAGGAACTCTGCGAGCATGTGCTTGAACATTTGTTACTATTAACCCATAAATATTTGTAAAAGGGCCCAAGATGTCTGGGCCGTCGTGAGCCAGAAGAACCAAGGCGTCAGGATCCGTCCAGAACATTCACAATTTTTATTTTTTTCAATTTTTATGTACCGAAGAGCAACAAAGCCGTAGATGACCGCAAGGGCGCCCATGGGCCATCCGAGTAGATGCGAGAGGCCAAGCAGGTGTGCAAACTGGAAGACGAGACCCGCAGAGAAAAAGAACTGCATATAGTCTCGGCTGAGACCCTTGGCACAGTCGCACTTGGCCAGGCTCCGTATCCACCTGAGGACATATACGAGGATGAGGATATTCGCCGCCTCTATCCACATTACTATTACCGTAGACTATTTACAAACGCAGTCTTCACGGCTGGATCCAAATGTTTGGGAAGTTTTTTTGTAAATTCTTTTTTGAGGCCCTGTTTGGCTTCTTCTACTATTTTATCCTCGTGCCAGTTGTACTCGTCGCAGAGGATAAAGTACTCTTCATGGTCTTTGAGTTTTGTACTCCCAGATTTAAGTATCTGAATGGACTTCAGGTTCGGGACGTATCTGTTCAGGACTCTTTTGATTTCTTCCCATTTCATGCAGCTCAGATAGACGTGGGCGCGAACACGTTTCTCTAGGAGCCGGAGGAGAGCCATTCCTATCCTTAGCTGCTATAAAGCATGGACCCCATGCCCTTCTGAATACGCAGGATGTTGTAATTTACTGCGTAAATGTAACCCGAGCTTCCACCTGCCAGGAGGGCCAGGTTGCTGCCGCTCGGGGTGATGATCCGGTACGAGTCGAGCCGGGAGAAGTTGAGGGATCCGGTTGGCTGGAGCTTGGAGGTGTCGAGGCAGTACGAGATGAGGGCCACGGGCGCAGTGCCTGTGGCGGCCTTGTAGCCGAAGGGCGTGTGGTAGTACTGCGGGACATCCTGCCACTGGAAGAGCGAGCGCGTGTCACCGACATCCACTCCGTTCAGCTGCGTCTTGAACTGGTAGGACGCAGCGGAGATGCCGGTCGTGGCCTGGGTCGCGTAGGCGGTCACGTAGCTGTTCGACACAAAGGCCAGGAACTTGACGGGGTGGGCCAGGTTCACCTCGTGCGTCGTGAGGGGGTTGATGGGCACGCGGTTCACCTGGGTAATCAGCATATCCATAGGGGTCGAGGCAAAGTACTCGCGCTCGGCCCCGTCCAGGTACAGGTAGCTGCACCAGGCCTCGTACTGAAGCTGCTGGTACGTGCCGCTGAAACCCACGTTCTGGTAAGTAACAAGTGGGTTGATTCCGAGAGATCCTGGCGTGGGGTCGACGAACTGTACGAGGGTGCCCGCGCCAGTTGTTGTGTTTACTGTAGTCGATTGTGTTGGGAAATTCACCTCGATGAGGGCTGTCCCAGTTCCAAGAGCAGATACGTTCTGGTTAATAACTGCCGAGACAGTTACAGGCCCAGCGTACTGCGTTCCGATGACCGCTTGTCCAACGGTAATGGGAGTAGTGCCAACCAGGGCGCCAATAGAAATAATGGCCGAGCCGCCGCGGTCCTCCACCGGTTGGGCAGCGACCAGCTGTGCACTTGCCGAGACGGCCGGGACAACTACGACCTGTGTGTACTGAGTAATGGCCGTTGTTGCTGAGGCGGCCGTGTAACTGATGTACCCAGCGGTTGGTAGGATGCCCTGAATAGAGGTGGAAGCTATGGTTATCGTGATACTCGTCTGAGATCCCACTGCAGAAATGTACGGAGTCTGTGTATTTATAAGACCCGCAAAAGCCGAGAAGGGAATGTTATAGCTCGTGGCGGAACCAACCACCAGAGTTCCGGAGATGGGCGCCTGTGAAAGCGTCACCGTAAAGGTTGTTGTGGAGGACACGACTGGGTAGGAATACGTGGTACCTGGAGCAAAGACTATCGGGGCCGTCCCTGCTGGTATGTTTGTCACGCTAAAGTTTCCTGCAACTGGAACGGAAGAGACGAAGCCAGACTGGATGTAGGCGTTTGAAATAGAGGCGACGGCGCCAGCCGCATTGTAGAAGAGGAGGGAGGATCCCGGCACGAGACCGCTAAAAGCACCGGAAGTATACACGTTCGAACCGTTCTGAACAAAGTTGGAAAGATTCAGAGTCGTGGCGGTATAGGTTGCCGCCTGATAAGCAACAGGCCCGGCCTGAACAAGGGCTCCTGAAGTTGCGTTCACAAGGCCGACTACATACTTACCCGGGATGTAGTGGAGGCCAACTCCCGTTACATAACCGTTCACGGTAGACGGCGAGTCACCGGTCGCGCTAAGAGTAGGCTGTTTGAGGTTATTAATAGTGATGTATGCCGACGAGTATACTGTGTTGACGGTGGGAGTTGGTACCCCCTGCAGGCTAGCCAGGCCAACTATCGCCTGACCAGGAGCCACGGTACCTGTGGCCGCGCCTATGGCCATATTGAGAACTGGATACCAAGGAGTGAAGACGAGACCCGTCTGGATGAAATTTCCAGAACCGACTGCAGTTATTGATCCTATGGCCGTGATAGTTGCCGTTGCGACTGTTGCAGACGTGAAGGTAATTGCCGAAACATAGAAATAAGAAGCTCCCGTGCCTGTCGGAGCGTTTGTGGTCACTATAGAGTTGACGGCGAGGGCGGCCGCTCCAGAAGTCACCGTCAGGGTTCCAGTGTAGGACTGAACACCGACTGTTATGGCCGCTGGCGAGAAAGAAGTACCATCGGCCGTAGTCGTCGCCGTGGCCTGTGACTGCACCTGCAGGCTGGTCGCTGGTGGCAGGGGGTTGGTGGCGGAAGGTGCTGATCCGAACATACCTGTGAGGGTTCCGGAGTTTGCGCCCGGGGCCGAAGGGCTTACGGACAGAACAGTAAGCGTCTGTGATGCGACCGTGAAAGTCATTCCGGGCAAGATGGCTCCGGAAGCGGCCGAATACTGGAATGGGTTCGCTTGCCATGTCGTGGCGGCAACACCGCCAGTAGCACCAATTGTCACCGTGAAATTAGAAGATGCCACCACACTAGCGGTTATAGGATTGGTCACAGACGCCGTTGTTGCGCCGCCCAGGGCAATCGCCGCCACCTGGCTACCGATCGTTGGGGAGGTGACCGCGGTAACTCCCGTAGTCCTTGTTGGAGTAAAAGCCGACGCGAAACCGTAAAGCTCATATCCTACACGGTAGTTGAGGTTCTGGTTCCACGTGATACGAAGCTCCACATCGTGGTACTGCAGGGCCACGAGGGGCAGGGCCACCGACCAGTCCTTGCAAAAGAAAAACTTGAGAGGCAAAAAGCCGTTGATCACATTCGTCAGGCCCGTCAGGTCGTTATTCAGATAGCGCTGGCTGTAGTTCTGCGCTCCAGTGACTGGCTCGATCTGCGTCATCCAAGTGATGTCCTGGGTGTCCACAACTTGGCCACCTATCAGAAGCTCAATCTTATCCACCACCTTGGACCAGTCCACACCCGGGATCAGAGAACCAGATGTATCCTTGCCGATAAAGTATACGTAGCTCAGCAGGTCACCTTTCTTCTCGAAGCGGATGGTGGAGATGCTTCCCGCCGAGGGATTGCCCTGAATAATCTGGCGCTCCGAGCTCAGCGCGTAGTGTGTATAACGCTTGTAATTTGAACGAAAGAACGAAATCTCTGGCTTCCCCGTCAGCCAAGTATCCTGGGCTCCCGTGGCGACTAGCTGAACTATTCCGCCAGACATTTAATATAAAAGCAGAAAATAAAAAACTCCTGGACGCACACGCAAAAGGGTTCTGTGTCCAGGGGTCCAAAGTGGGACCCTCCTGAAATTCACGTATGGAAAAAGACTCTGCCCGCCAGCAAAAACGCAACTCTGCTAAAAAGTCCAAGGATCGCACTATCTATTCACAAAAGGCAGTTAGAGTCAAGGAAGCTTTAACAAAGAAATGTCAGCCACCCTCTATCCAGGTGTCCAGTTCTACGCTGAAGTGATCAGTGCGGACCGCCCTCTTGGCCTGTGCCGCACGCCCTCCACATACGGCCACGGAAGCAAACTCGAACTCGCCCCTCGGCATAATGACCTCTATGTGATATGTGCAGATGGGTCGGTCCAGTCGGTCTGGGAGCCTGACCGTCCCATTGGCTGGGAAGTGTTCGAGTCTGAGACTGGGTGGTCCTATTGCGTGACCCAGGTTGGCTTTGAGCCTCAGCCATGCCTCGTTCGGTATCATAGTCGGACCGAGGCAATCCCGAGTGGTGGCGGGTCCGTCGGCACGAAAGTGATGCTCGCCCGACCAGTGCCCCTCGAGACCCTTCCTGACGGCGAAGTGGAATCACTTGGTATGGCTTTTTCACGCCATGCAGCCATCTACGAGTCTGCCGAGGAGGGCGAGCCCGAGGTATCTTCACCCGAGTGCCCTGGGGCACCTCGCAAGGCGGCCCGAAACGCCGCCTTTGGCTCGGCGATTGATATCGCCAGGACTCTTGGCGACCCTGATCAGGTAGAAGCGCTCGATAAATTCTTGCAAGGCGAACTGCGATGTGGTTAAGGAATATATTGTAATGAATCCCTCTTGTCATAAGTGTGTCCACTTTGTCCCAACTAGATACTGCGGGCTTTAAGGGTCTGAAGGCGGGACTTCGCAAGCCTTATACACTTTATCAATTTTCAGCCGAGGAGACGAGGGCAAGTGCGGACCAGAAGGCAAACTCTTCCAGGGAAAAGAAGTTGTGTCTCCTCGCGTCTAAAGAATAAGACTTCTATACTAACAGAACAAATGGACGCTATTCAGAAACTCATCTTTCGCGAGGAGTCTCTCAAGGAGAAGATGAAGGTGATCCGTACGGCACTGAAGGCGGCCCTGGTTGAGTCGGATGTATACAAGGCGGTTCTTGCGGATACAATGGAGAATAAGGAGGGCTTCAAGGTGACCGAGAAGATGGCCCAGGCTCACGCCCTCAAGGTGGCGCGAGAGACGTATGCAGGGGAGGAGGCGGAGGAGGAGGCAGAAAACTAGTTGTGTGCACAAGGCCTAGGACATATTCTCTACTAAAATAAATATAAAATGGAACTCGCTGAGGCTATCGCTCTGATTCACGCCAACGCTGATAAAATGGAACTCGCTCATCTCATGCCCCTCGTCCCGCTCGTTCATGAAGCGGGCCTGCGTGAACTCGGTCTAAAACTGTTCGACAACTATAATTTTCGAACAGTTTTAGTTTACTCGGAAGTAAAACTAGGTATATGGGGCGATCTAACCTTAAGTCTCAAGCGAACAGGTTCTGACGCATCCTCGATCAATCACAATCTCACTGATGTCGAGTTTAAGACTTCCGGGGATTATCCGCCTTCTTTTATGTGGGACAAACAGAATGACGAGGTGAGACGAGAGGAGACTTTGAGGTCCGATGCCTTTGTCCTTGGAGAGTTCGTGAACGAGCGAAATACTGTTATTCTCGTGGCAAAGGCTCCGGAGACTCTTGCGCACATTCGTACACTTATGGAACAAAAGCAAGAAAATATGATAAAAAATTGGAATAAGAATGTGGCGGCAGGTAAGAGAGGGGGAAGTGACGCGATATATATCAACTCTAACGAATTGCTGACCCCGGAGAGGAACGTTCGATGGTCAATATGGGTCCGCGGAACTTGGGATCATGATGTCACCTCTAGTAGATGCAAGGAGTTGTGGGACGCGGATGTTCTCTTGCACCCCCGGCCGAAACGTGAGGTGGCCGAGATTGACTCCGAGGCTAACGCTAAAGACGTGCGCCGGCGCTTCGATCAGGACACTATCGGCGAACTTACCGTGCGTCATCTCCAAGACTTCATTCGTCACACGCCGGGGGTGGGCATACTTAGCGGCGCCAAGGCCGTCCTTGTCGAGCGCATCAAGACACATCTGAGGGCTCAGCGCACGTCTTGATAATGTTTAATATACTAAATTTACCTCTTTTGAATTCAGTGCATAGAATAGCCATTGCGTCTTTTTTAGTCCTCCCCTCTTTTACTCGTGCGTATCGTTCGCGTATCTCTTTTCGTAGTTCAGGACTTATAGGTGCACCGGAATTCTCAGGTTTGGCGCTCTCTTTTGCCACCGAGGGAGTTCCCAATTCGAGTGCGATAATTTTGGGAATGTGTTCGGCACACGTCTCTGGATTCAAATCACATCCTGAAACATTTCTGCCCAAACTCTTTGCAACGTATGCAGTTGTAAAGTTTCCCATGAATACATCGGCCACTAGATCACCAGGTTTGGTTGTGTATAATATCATCTTTTCCACGAGTTTTTCTGGAAGTTTATTTACATTCTTTTTCAGACCCGGATTGTACTCTTTGTTAATAGTCCAGACATCCTCCATGTCACAGTATTGAGCCGAACCTCCCGAAGGTGTTCTCTCTGATTCGTCAAAGTAAGCACGACTATAGAATACAGGATCATAAACTTTTGCACATCTCAATATGTGATAGTGACTTGAAACAAACTTTTTTTGTGTAGCAACTCCAAAGTTGTATTTCCAAATTATATGATTAATAACTTTTAGTTCGGTTGACCGAATGGCCATTTCTATATCACATACATGGTTCCATGCACAGACTACGTAGAAGGTTCCGTCTTTTTTTAGAACCCTAGGTATCTCGCTTATCCATAGTTTGGCCCACTCGAAATAACTTTTAAAGTCGGTAGGGGCGGAAACGTATCCAGATATCACATGTGTAGAGTCACGTGCATAATGTTTATCGAAACCCTCTTCACCAATTCCAAACGGAGGGTCGCATATCATACACTGCACCGACTCTGGTTCCATTTTTTTCAGAAAAGTGGATGCATCACAGTTCTCCATAATAATCAAGGCATTTTTTTCTTTAAAGAAAAACAAGCCTTTCAAGAGAGATGAATACATTAATCAAGCAAGTTTGTGTCCTGTGGGTCGTTATCCCCTTTGTCTACGTAGCGGTAACTTCTGCTCCGATATTTACAACATTAGTTATAAGTTTTTCTGCCATAGAAGAAATTGTCTACTAGTAAGAATGGAGCGAGGACTTTGTGTCCAGACTCAGATTGCCATCCGTCGTGTTCAGCGTCACCCAGTGACGAAGAAGACGATCCGCAGAATTGAAAAGCACGTGGTCAAGGGTACGGCCATTGGCCTCGTCCCAAGTGCTATCAATGATATAGTGATACATCACGCTCCTATTGATCTCGGAGAGCTGATCCATGCGACCCAGGACACTATCGCTATCAACTTGCTTAATTTTGCAATAGCAATATGCTACAGATTGCTATAATTTACCAGGTTCCTTCCTCGTGGTTGCCTCATGGCCGTTCGGGCCTTGCGTTTCTCAAGCTGGAGGACCCGCTCGCGCCGCGCATAGGATCTACCATGTAGTGTTGTTAAATACAAGCCAAAAAGATTTTTAGGAGAAATCATCTTCTGTTTTATGCGGCGTCTCAAGGGGTCCAGAGCCTCTTTAAGACCTTTGTTTGATATTTGACCAAGTATAATACGGTGAGAGTTTTCAAGAGAGTGGGCATTGTTCGGGAGGTTATTATATTTTACAGAATTCATTAATGTTTTGTTTAGTTTTCGGGGAAGGGCCGGAGGGCGGACCTTGTATCTCTTGGCGAGAATTGTGCTTGTACGAGACTTTAACGGATATAACGCGTGTTCCATAGAAGATGTTTTGTTACTTCTCCACGTAACATTGGCCCCCATGCGTTTCAATAGGTGTGAAGATGGAGCCTCGGCTCCACCCCTTTTGTTTATGTTCACGGCCAGTTGAGTTGTTACAACAGTTCCTAAATTTCTTCCAATCTTATTCGCCAAGGACCGCAGGAAGAGTCCATACCCCTTGCCTTCTATATGAGATCTTCCATAAGCAAGGTTCAAAGCCATTTTATTATTGCGCATTGGTTTCGGCTCTACGGTAATAAACGCCTGATTTTTACCTTTTTTATTTTGTAGAGAAAGTTTAGCCCCAGCGACACCGAACTTGTCATTTCTTTCAATGTGAAATTTTAAATTATTTTTATTTAAATTTGAAATCTTCTGAAGATTCTTGGCGTGATTAATATATTCTTTAATAAAATTTATTTTTGTTTTATTGTTTGGGTGAGGAGGGGAAACTCCGCGAGGCGGGGAGGGAGACGGCGGTTTGGGTGTTCGTGCCCTCCCAACGGGTACGCGTCTCCATGGCGTGCTCATCTACTATTGGGCCTGTAAAATAAAACGCGCCTTGGCTGGAGGATAAATCACATTGAAGTGAACCCTCAGCCGTCCGTTCCTAAAACCCTTCCCTGGAATGATGTAGTCCTCTCTCGGGTCCAGCACTCCCCAGTCCGAGGTAGAAATATTAATTTCTCCTCCGAAGTGTGGAATTGTAATAGTCTTTCCGTTGACCGAATCTATGAAGGATATCTTGGTCGACCATATGAGGTCGTCCCCCTGGCGCATAAACTCTGGGTGACTCTGGACCCTTATAACGAAGATCAAGTCGCCCGCCTCCTCGTTAGGATTCAGAGGCTGTTCGCCAAGAGACTTACAGATGACCTTGCCACCATCCTCTATTCCTGACGGTATGACCACCTCCAGGTTTAGATTCTCAACCTTGCTCCCCTTGCCCTCGCAGTCTTTGCAGCCCGTGCGAGAACACCCTTGGCCTTGGCAGTGAGGGCAGGGCTGCTGCATAACCATGGGACCCATCTGGATCTGTATATTCCCCTGCCCGTGACAGGCTGGGCACTTCTTGTGACACTTCATACAAGGCTTGTGGAGGCCCACGCGCAGGTGGCGGTGAACCCCCCTGAAGGCCTCCTCTAGGCTAATGTTCAGTTCGTGCTGGGCGTCATTCCGCCGTCTCGGACCCTGGCTCTGCGGGGGTCTCTGGAAAGGATTCCCGCCACCAAACATCTGGGCGAATATGTCTGGCATTCCTCCGCCTGCGAAAGGGTTTCCCTGTGGCGGGCCGTCAGGGTTCCCGAACTGGTCAAAATTCTGACGCTTTTGGGAGTCGGACAGGATATCGTAGGCGCCCTGGATCTTCTTGAATTGCTCTGGATCGCCACCCTTGTCGGGATGGTGCTGCATAGCAAGTTTGCGATAGGCCTTCTTCACATCCCCTTCAGAGCAGCCCTTCTGAAGTCCTAGGGCCTCGTAAGGACTAGCCATCTATTCCTTTGGATTTTTATTTCTTTAGTGCGATTTCCGCGCCTTCTTCTTTGAGATGTGCTTCTTGATGGCCTTGACTATCTTTGCACCTGCGGGTTTCACTCGGACCCGCTGGACATTACGGGTCTTGACATTTGTACGGGTCAAGGGATTCTTGAAGAGTGGTCGCTTTGGGTCAGCCATCAAAAGATTATAATTATTTTTAATGTTTTTAGGCATGAGTTTCCAGAAGGTGGCCTTGTCGTAATAGTCTACACGGCCTGTACGAGAGTCCTTCACGTGATAGACGGTCGGTCCTGATGGAATTTTGTTGAGAGTCACTGGGTTCACGTAGTTATTACGGATATATACATTCCGGATGACGGGCAGGGCCTTGAGTCGGTTGATGGCCGCGTAGCGCTTCTTGGCGGTTCGGATCTTTCTTTTCAGGCCATCTATAACTAATTTTCTAACACTCGCAGCCGTCTCTTCCGGCCTTGGCTGGACGAATGGCATTTAATATAATGGACTATTATTTCTTGGAGCCTGCATGGCGTTGGCTTGGGCGGCCAGAAGGCGCGCTTCGGGGTCGTTAGCGAGCACATTCCGAGCACTTGCGTTAGTAACAGTCGGTACAAAACCATTTAGAAAAGTTTTCTGGGATTCATTTGTCGTGAAACGAAAAACAGGTTCGAGATCCGCTCTAGTCAACGCACCCGGTACTGCTCTAATGTCATGTTCTTTTACCCATCGGCGACCTGCGGGAAATTTATGCGCATGGGCTGGTTCCATCATAAGTATTAAAATTTTTAACTTATTCACATAATTTTTAATGGCGCGTCCCTCGTGTCTTTGGGGGGCGTTTGACTCCGAACTCGACACCTCCTTTGCCAATCTGCGTATATTTACTTTACCGGTAGATACCCTGACTATATTGTCACTTTTAAGAACAGAAAGGGCATTGAACCATTTACGATCAAAAGTTCTATATTCCTTGTTTCTAACATTGTTTGCCTCATTTTGAGTATATCCAGCATTTGTTTTAATTTTATTTATTGACCAATTTCTGATATAATTTGCCCACCTTGCTCCATTGGGGTCATGAAGAGCCGTGAGATTTCCCTGTGGAATATAACTATTGTTTGTTCTTCCAGAAACGAGTTTTATTCTGCGAGTTCTTTCAAGCGCTAGTCGTGTTCGGGGCGATACTGTGCGCCATCTCCCGTGCCGTCTTTCCATGGTGCCCAATACTTTGCGCACTTTTTTCATAGTGCTTTCTCGGTTTCTTATCAGTTGTGCAGTTACTATAGCCGACTTCAGTCCAGAAACGGCGGCGAACTCTGCTGGATCAAGTTCTTTTATAGTATCCCAACCTGGTTTATGAGATTCAAAAAGTGCGTGTATAGCTGGCCCTCCTGCCCATTCTGTCGGTTTTTTGAATTTTATATGTTCGACAGAAAATGCCGCAGATCTTCCGGGGACTAAATTAAATCCCCACGCTAAAAAGTACATATTTATTTTAGGAGGAGGGACTCCTGGCTGAATACGCTCGAATTCAAGCTCTAATATTCTTTTACTTTTATAAAGTTGATAAGCTTCTGCAGGGAACCCTTCTGGTTTTCCTTCGCCTATTTTCAACTCATACAGATTAATATGGCTTCCAGGTATAACTTCTATAAGATCAGTTTCCACATGGTCTTTTCCTTTGCTTTTGTGTTCACGGCAAGCCTTGAGAACTGCGCTCATAGCACGGCCAATTATTGACTGATTAGCATTTGACGCCATTTTAAGGCCTGCGAGTGAAAATCGCGGCTTGAATATAAAAGTCCTTTTTTGTAGGGTGAATATCTGATTACCTGGAATTATAACTCCGTTATGTTCTCTTTTAAATTTGTAAGCATCAATAGGATCCCCTCCCGATTTAGCATGTTGAACGGCAGTTTCTATTGCCCGTGTTTCTAATTCTCCCCCAGAATAAGATTGAAGAGCTTCTGAAGAAAATAAAGCACTCACCTGATACTGTGCAAAGTCTGCATTGTTTTGAGGCACTCCAACACCTGCTCCTATTTGCACAAAGTTCTTTTTGGACGCGTGCTTTTGAAAACGGCGCCTCCCCCCGGCCGCCATGTTGTTGCTCGGCCCGTTCGCATTAGAGTTATTATTGTTTCCATTGTTTCCTTTGGGCTTTCTCGCTCCTCTCGGAGCCGTCACTGGCTTGGGCAGACTTGCCTTTTTAGCCCTTATTTGTTCTGCCAGATTGGGATTATTAGCCATCAGAGGATGATTTTTAAGTTTCGCATTTGTAACTGGTTTTTTATCAATATATACTTTAAATCCAACTTTTGTAGGTACAAAAGATATACCTAATTTTTGAAAATAATTATTGGTTTGTACATCCCTATTATACGGGTGGCGTGACGGGAGTCGTGTTCGTGTTGACCTTACAGGGCCAGAACTCATCCTATTCTTTCACCTCTAAAAAAAATCAGTAAACGTCTCTGGAGGTTTGGAGGACCATATCCGGTGAGCCTCCTGTAGGCCAATGAGTGGCTTGCCGAGCTTATAGTTGACGCAGTTGTGGGCCTCAACCGACCACGCGAATATCTGGTCGGCTCGCATAGGTGGCGGAAGCTCTTTCAGACACTCCTGGAAAGACACTCGGCAGGCTGAGCAAGGCAAGACAAAAGGAAAAAGAAAAATAAAGTTCCTGAGGGCGGCCATATCGGCGGGCTCTAAGCAGGCCGTGTGAAGTGCTCCCCAGAAGTAAGGACCAAACTTACGGGGATTCATACTACCATAGGCTGAGAAAAGAGGTTTTGTGTTTTAGGGCCCTGGCCCGAGAGCACAAGTGTTACAAACTCAAAATGGCCCACCGTCTCCGCCCTCTTCCTCCCCCATCTTCCCCGCGCGCCGTCCCTCCCAGGCCCGATGGTCACGGGAACGAGCTCTGGCAAAAACTTCTGAGCGCTGCAATCAAGTCTGGTCATCCCGACCCAGAAAAAATGGCCGATACGGCCCTGAGAGCAAGAGAAAAGTCAATGGCCTTGATGGCGGCCCGGCCCAAGCTTCTGGTGACAAAGGAGGTGCCCAAGCCTGCGGAGACAGTAGCTGTGGCCGCCTCAAGAAAGGGCCGCATAGTACCACCCGCCGCTTTGCGCTGCAACGCGCAAACACTAGAGGGAAGACAGTGCGGGTTCAAGGCAACCTGCGGGGATTTTTGTAAGAAGCATACACCCGTGTAATGAAAATAGGTTTTGTGCACACGAGCATCCCACTTAGAAACTAGTTGTCTCAAAAACAATAAAGATGTCTGCCCGCCTAGTCTGGGACTCCAACTCCTGGCTGCTGCGCGCCAAGACCCCATCTGGAGAGACCGTCTTCACCTGGACCTATCCCATGTTCGAGGAATGGACTGAAGAGGCATTAACACCAGCTCAGTACACTTTCATGACTGGCTACATCCAAGGATACACGACAAAGGAGGATCTTGCTCTCATGGCCCAGGGCCTATATAAACCAGCTAATACCACTTGTAAAGCTGTTGAATGTTGGTATGAGCTCTCCGAAGATGAGCGCCTTGATTGGCACGACCAGACCCTTGCCCAGCTCGAGGCTCACCGGTCACAGGCTAAAGAGCGCGAGGAGACCGCAATGTCCTGGATTGTGAGCGACGATGAGTCTTTCGAGCGGGATTATGCGTGCATAGCCAAGGATATGTGCGACCTCGTGCGGGGCCTCATCCGCGGATACACCGAAAAAAGAAAACTCTGTGAACGAATGATTGGTGAAGAGACTGGTATGGTCTGGAACTAAGGTTCTGTGTCTAGGGGGCGGGGCCGAGAGCACGGACTCGAACAAAATGGAGTCTGTCGACGAGCAACTGAATAACTTTGATGCCTTGCTCTTCGACAGCCTTGAATTTCAGCTCATTATCCACACAAACCGCACCTACTGGGAAGAGACGGGTCATATGGACGTAGACTCTCTTGATGGCCTTGAGACGGCGATAGACTACGGGTTTGAGCAAATGTTTGACCGTTACAGGTACTGTAAGTCAGTCCGTGATATTCTGGAGGCTTGGCACGACCAAGTCCACAATATTATGTGGATATCTATGGACGTACCGTATCCCCAAAATCTAAATCAGCACGTTGATCGCGTTATCGCCAACTGTCGGCGACTTTTCTACGATCAGGTATGGAGGGAACTTGAGCCGGCTATGATTCAAGAAGTTTCCAAGGCTCAGATTATCCAGCGCAACTGGAGAGAGGCTTGGTTTAATCCAAACTACGACATCTGCAAGAAGCGTCTGCGGCGCGAAAGCGAGGAACTTAGAGAACTTCACGTATAGTAGTGTAATGGATTGCAATTCCGAAATTATTCGTCTTATAGAGTCTCGTATGGAAAAGGGTAGGAAGGAGTATGGACATGGACTAGTACAGGGACTGGGGTACGACTGGCTCAAGGAGGCTCTGGAGGAGGCCCTTGATCTTTCAATCTATCTTTCAGCAAAACTCATTGAGTTGCGTATTAGAGAAACGGCCCAAGAATAGAGTAGAATGACTCCCTTTGCTATCAAGGATGGATCAACTGTTTACGTTGTCGACCCGAGCCAGATTCGCTGGTTTGAGTATAATGAGGTTCATGGGGATCTAACACTCTATTACCATAATGGCGCCATGGAAGTGATCAAGCACCAGAAAATACGTCATGTGTACAAGGACCTGATGCTCCAGTTCAACATTCTAGACATTGACAAGTACTGAATGGATTCTGTCCGTAAGGCTATAGTCCATATTATCAGGACAACTGATACGACTGACGCGCAGGCTGTCAAAAAGGCCCGCCGTAATTTACATATTCTGAAAAAATCCTTGCGCCACTATCAGACTTTCAAAAACTCTCTGCTCTTTGTAGACGACGTGGACTGATGGAACCCTGCAAGTGCCACAAGTGCCTAGAGATCATCAACGGCCCGGAGACGTGGCTTCGCAAGGACTTAGAGAGTGGCCACGTTATACATGTAGGAAATAAACCAGATGGACAATCAGTCTATCGAGCAGTGTAAATATTTACTTTTGGCACGATGCTCTCGTCTCGAGTACAACCTAGATCGCGCCCAAGAAGATCCGGACCTCTCCCGCTACGCAGAGAAATACGCGGATAAACTACTCAACCTCACTCCCCGAGAAGCCTTCTCTGGGAGTGAACTTGAATTATTTTTAGACCACTATTGTCTGGCCTTGTACATAGAAAACTACGATTGGGCTCGGCGGTCCGTTCGTCACATAGAGAATTTAGCTGCTGGATCTACAGAATGTATCTGTTTGTTCTAGTTATCTGGCTATGGACCGTCTGGCTTCCGTTTGTTGCCTGGCGTGCGTATCGCACCGTAAAGGATTCTCAAGAGGATTTTCCTCCCCCGCTCGTCTCAGACTCTGACGAAGATGTTGATAAGCTTGACTAACTAATTTTTACTTATACCAACCGAAAACTGGACAAACATATTTCCATTGGCTATGGGTATTTTGTTGGTACATGCGATTCCTAATACAACTATTTGGGAAGACAAGTAAACCTGGCTGGGCGCATTTGCTATTAATGACTGTGATTGTGACCTGATACATGCTCCAGTTGTCGCGTCCAAAACGCAGCACACTCCTATCCAGTCGCTCGCACTTGATCCATTCAAATTTGTATCAAAAATTATAGGACTGGTTACTGTCCCTGATGTGAGAGAAGATAACGCAGAACCAGAACCAAATGCTATTGTATATGTACTTCCAGATATGTTACTTAAATATGCCCACCCCCCGGCAGTGCCCCAGTTATTGTAAGATGAGGCAATGTTCATTGTTGAGCCCAAAAGTGGACTGCCTGATACTGTTGTGCCTGCGATAACTATATTTCCTCCAGAAAGAGAATAAGTCCCTCCGGTTATAGAAAAACTTGAATTAGTGAGGACCGGTGTAAAATTTACTGTATATGAGCTTGTGCCACCCGGCAAGTTTCCTGAAATATTTATTACCTCGAAACCACATCTGTCTAAATACTGAAACTTTGGGGTCAATGTAGTTGTAGAACCGCTTGTCACGGCTGAAACTGGCATAAAATACCCAAACTGGTCCCATCTTTTTTTTACAAAATTATTCCTATTTTCTGTTATTGTTCTCATCTGAGAATTATCTCTACGAAAACAATTTACTTCAGGGTTTTGCGAATTATGATTATTAGGTAAGGCGCATCCCCATCCAGGATATTGATAAAGTGTTATAACCGATGGCATATTAATCATCCAGTACATCCATTCTGCGAAAAGTCCTGCGAGTGTCCATCCAGTTAGCGTTGTTATCCGGTCAAGTGGATCCTGCCCACTTACCGGATTTTGGTTTATAATTCCAAGTATCTTTGTATCTATTCTACTCATAAGAAATTCCTGAAAAGCTGAATTAGTCCATGATATTGCAGCATTATATATACAAACATGCCTATAAGCTCCCATAAACATGTCGATCCATGTCATCATGTAGTTCTCCATGTGAACTGTTCCGACACCGTTGCCTGCCAGCGGTAGTCCGAGTTGTGGATTTCGAACAAATTTTTTATTTCGATAGTAAATTGATCTTGCTACTTCAGGTCTTGTCTCGCCCCACCATTGAAAATCGCTAGCAACCCCCGGTGCGTATGTTCCAGAGGGCCCGCTCGTAAAATCAATTGAATGGCCAAGCTCATGTATTGCCTGGGAGAAATCCGAAGTACACGAATTGTGACCAGAAGTGGTACTAGGAATTGGATAGCCATAGGTACCTGTGTTTGGGGTCCCGCCATCACTGACATATATATCACTCCCTACCATTACATTTGGAAAAGTCCCGGAAGCTGGCGAAACATAACCGGGTGTCTTGGGGTTCGTAGTCTGGTCATACGGATTTCCAACTGAACTCGACACGTAAATGTTTGTTTTATAAATATCTGACTGCTGTCTTTGGTACCCCAGTTGATCGTTGATCCCCGCATCAGTGGCAATAACCGTTCTATAATCATCCATAATAGCTGCGAAATTTTGCTCGGTGATGCGATTTCCATAATAATCTGCCTGACCATAAGTTTGCCAACTAAAAGTACCAAGCATAAATGGGTGACCCGAACTAAATGTGACCAGAATTTCCTTCTGACAGTAGTTACTTGCGTATACTATAAGATTTGAAGTATAAGATGGGTTCGGGCTACTTAACACACTGGCCGCAGCGGTTAATATGGGCGTGGCCGTCATGCCAGTTGCGGTGTATACTATAGAAACTACAGACTTCGCTATGCCAGCAGCCACTAGAGTCGGCACCCACTGTATGCTTGTTACAGTCGGCGCGGCGCCGCTTATGGTACCGGACGTAGTATAAGTAAACTGTGTAGGTGACGTTACAGTAATGGAAGTTCCGGAGGCTTGGTTATATGTTGAGTTTCCAGATACCGTTATGACGAACCCTGAATACGCGCCGTTGCTCAGAGAATGGCCGTCAGGAATGGTAACCGTTGCGGTCGTCCCTGAACCTGTTACGGTTGCACCACTCACTGATATAGTGTCAAATATGGTACCAGATGTAGTATAAGTAAACTGTGTAGGTGACGTTACAGTAATTGGAGTACCCGAGGCTTGATTATATGTTGAGTTTCCAGAGACCGTTATGACAAACCCTGAATACGTGCCGTTGCTCATAGAATGACCGCCAGGAATGGTAACCGTTGCGGTCGTCCCTGAACCTGTTATGGTTGCACCACTCACTGATATAATAGGGTCAAATATGGTATCAGATGTAGTATAAGTAAACTGCGTAGATGACGTTACAGTAATTGAAGTTCCGGAGGCTTGGTTATATGTTGAGTTTCCGGATACCGTTATGACAAACCCTGAATACGTGCCGTTGTTTAGATAATGTCCATATTGTGGCTGACGATTCGTATATAGAGGAACAGTAACTGTCGCGGTCGTCCCTGAACCCGTTATAGTTACGCCCGTAACTGGAATACTATATGTAATACTAGTTAAAGTACCTCCTCCGTCGGTCGGTGTGTCTTTTGTCACGTATACAAAATTACTAGAGTCAATTGTTGTTATAGTCAGACAGTTAGAAGATTGGACAAAATTTCCGGTTGCTGACATTACTGGACCTATAAAAGAACCACCCAAACTTCCAAAAATAATATTAGTAGTCTGTCCGCTAATTGAAAATAGCGGGATGTTTCTGAAAGACTGATATTTTAGTGTATGACTTGAATTCCACACGGGAAGCTCGCTAAAATTCAGGTCCACAGCTTGTGTAGGCAAGGCGTGTGTTTGTGGAACAATTGAGGGAAGCGCGTTTATACTATTGGTAGTCCATGGTGATGATGAAACCATGAAATATCCGGTACTTACTGATGACACGGGATTAGTCGCAACTACATTCATAGCTGAAGAAATTGTTGAACCTGAAGCCACACTAAATGTTATACCATTGTCTGAATATGATGCTACCGTAACCCCTCCGGGAAGCGCCGAGTAAGACCATGACACATTACCTGCCCCTGAATTTATAATCGCAAAGTAAACTGGACTAGATGTATTTAAATTCTGAGCACTATTTTGCCCAGATAGTTGTGGAGCGCCCCGTATAGAAGAAAAAGAAGCCAAATATTTCACTGGTCCAATAAGTTCAGAATAGTTTGTCTTATTAGCCGTCAATATCCTCTGGACTTGCGTGATGACAATCTCTGAAGGAATTAGGGCCCTCTCCTCGTCACCCAAGTTTATAAATGTATGCCACAAGACAAACTTGTAATTCGGAGAAGGATTTGTAATTCGGAATTCTACATCGTGACACTTTATTCCTGATATCGGCAATGCGCTCGACCAACTATTACAAAAAAAGAATCGGAGAGGGTAAAAAGTTCCGGTGGCAACGCCCTGTGACAGATTATCTGACTCTAGAGATGGCCAAATAAAAGAAGAATATGTATAGTCCTGGCTGTCTATAAGCTGCCCGCCAATATACAGGTCGACTGTGTCAAACAAGACCGACCAAGATACTGGAACGACTGTTTTCCCTGTAAAGTCCTCAAGCATAAGATAGCACTTACTGAGCAAGTCTCCTCTTTTGAATAATGTAAGATTTCCATTTATAAAATAAGACTTATAATCACATAGGGCAAAGGGTGATGCTCTTTTATACAGGTGCCTGAATGGGGATTTGTCAGGATTTCCTGTAAGGAGCACGTCTTGAGCTCCTTTAACTACCACCTCCATAATATTTGCTACATTATTCGTATGCCAAGGATGCTGCACCGTTCTCGAATTTTAGGACGTTGTACCGAACAGCGTATAGATATGTTCCCAAACCAAGATCTGATGATGGCGAGAAATTAAATGTTTGGAGGGCCGAAAAGTTAACCGTACCCGACTCCTCTGCGTTATACAGTCCAAAAGGAATAAAGATTATACTACTTGAAGGTTTGTACCCATTGTAAGAATGATAATAGGCAGGTATGTCAATCAGTTGCTGATTGTACAATGGCTCGGCATCCACTTGGTTAAATCGTAAGAGTGTGGTACTCATTACTCAAGTCGCATATAATAATGATCCGACTCCGTCAGCAATCCTGAGAAAGTTGTAGTTTACTGCGTATACGTAAGCATCGCTAAGGTTATCAGCCGTTTGAGTCATCTGCTTGAAGATCTGATTATCGGGCGTGACTATTCTGAATATATCGAGTCTGGAAAAGTTCAGAGTTCCCGTGGGTTGCATAGAAGATGTGTTGAGGCAGAAGGGGATGACCGCCGCATTTGATACAGTTGCCGAGTAACCCACTGGCGTATGATAATACTGGGTCACATCGACCCACTGGTTCAGAGACTTGAAGTCACACGCATCGACGCCATTGATCTGAGTCTTGAACTGGAGGGAAGTTCCCGTCGAATACACGGTCGTGTACGAGTTTGACTGGAAGGCCAGGTACTTCACGGGGTGGGCAAAAGTCATATCCATATATGGCTGTCTCTTGTCGACGATTTGTCTCTGGACCTGGGTCACGAGCATGGTCATTGGCCGAGTCGCAAAAAACTCGCGTTCGGCCTGATCCAAGAATATTGTATTCATCCACAGTACATATTGATAGGCATCACTCCCAGAAGTTTTTAGATTTTTTGACCATGTTATCCGTATAGTGACTTCTTGAAACTTGAGGGCAACCAAGGGCAAGATACTCGACCAATTTTTACAAAAAAAGAATTTCAATGGATAAAAAGAATTTGAGTTGAATCCTGTACTCGTTCCGGGCACGCCGCTCGGAAGCCTAGCCTGGCTCGGCACTACCGCCCCGACAACGGGTTCTATGTTATTAGACCATACAGAGTCTTGTTCATCTATGACTTGCCCTCCCAACAAAAACTCCACTTTATCTATAATATTTTGAGTCCAATCCAGATACGGAACAACCCCTGTATTGTTCTGGGCAGTCAGGTATATGTATCCCAAAAGATCCGCCTTTTTTTCAATATTTATAGTTGATATACTTCCTGGAGTCGGTATGCCCGATATATTCTGTCGAGTTGTTACACTTGAGAATTGAGTATATTTTACATGATTTTGTTTAAAAAATGTAATTTGGGGGTTGCCAGTGAGTATGGCATCCTGAGGACCACGCGCAACGAGTTGAACGAGGCCCGCACTCATTACTTAGAGTTAATAAGGTATTTATTTTAAATGGTCGCACCTCGTACTCTCGCCCAAGGACGTTATCTCACACTTCTTCAGTCCCCCGCCCCCATCATCGTAGGCACAGGACCTGCAGGGACAGGTAAGACCCTTCTGGCTTGTCATGCGGCCGTCAAGGCCCTCGTCAAGGGACAGGTCACCAAGTTGGTCTTGACGCGTCCGGCCGTCAGTGTAGATGAGCAGCACGGCTTTCTGCCAGGAAGTCTTGATAAGAAGATGGAGCCGTGGACTCGGCCCATGTTCGACTGCTTCCACAAGTACATAAGTCCAAAGGAACTAAAGAATTACGTGGAGATTTGCCCTTTGGCCTATATGCGCGGACGCACCTTTGAGAACGCGTGGATTATAGGCGACGAGATGCAGAACTCAACCCCGTCACAGATGAAGATGCTTTTGACGCGTATTGGCGATGGCTCGAAGGTTGTGGTTACAGGGGATACTCAGCAGCATGACCGCGGCTTCGAAGACAACGGTCTTGCCGATCTTATCCGCCGCGTCTATCCAGACTCTGAGTTTATCCACCACCTACAGTTTACGGATGATGATGTGGTTCGCCACCCCGCCATTCGTGAAATATTGTCTATGTATGATATTAAGTGATGGCATGGAATCCTCGCGGCCCATTTCAGTTGATCAAGGAGCCGACTAAGCACTACGTTATTCAGATGAGTAATTCAGGAAAAGCCGAAATAAATATTCCAAAGAATATTTCCAATAAGCGGCAGGCGGCTGCGTGGCTGCGCGCCCATCCAGCCAATGTGGCCCGTGCGCGCTTTAAGCCCAAGAGGTCCGTGGCTCGTCGCGCGCCACCCCCCGTTTACATGAGTGCTATGCACGCTTTCAAACACTCTGTCAAACCAGCTTCCCCGGGATTAAAGCCCATTATGACTGCTGGGCGGACAGGGTATTTCCAGGCCGTTCCGGGTGGACAGGTGTTCCCATTTGGCTCGCCTCAGTATCCCAGTCCTCCCAAGACTGGCGCGAACCGCTTCACTTGCTCGGCCGGCAAGAAGATGACTGCGATAGGCAAGGGTCGACAAGGTATAATCTACAAGGGTCACGACTTTGTGGCCAAGGTGTGTCCTCGGGACCTTCTCGCCTCTGAGCGCGGGGAACGTCAGCCAGCCATAATAGAGTTTGAAATACAGAAGGAGGTTCACGGAGCGGCACCGGCAGGAGTGGTCGAAGTCTACAAGCATGAGAAATGTATCGACTTCATCCCTCCCATTTCGATGAATATGGCCAATGTTCAAAACACTCGCAAGTACGACAAGTCTAAGCAATCAATTATTTTTATGGAATATTGTTCTGGAGGATCACTGACCAAGTGGATCGATTCCAAGAATCAGACCGACGCCTCCATGCACCACGTGATCACCTCAGTCCTCAAAACATTAAACAAAATAAAAATAAAGTTTCCTGATTTTCGGCACAATGATCTTCACATGGAGAATGTGTTTGTAGCGGATCGCGGATTTCTTATAGGAGACTTTGGTTGGTCCCGTCTGAAAAAGAATGGTACAAACCCGGCAGTCAACACGGCTAACAAAACTGGTACGGCTGGTGCGTGGGGTATAGGCCCCAAGACTGACGATAGGTATGACGCCCACTGTTTCCTCAATAACCTGAGGGCGTGGATTTCTCGCAAGGGTGGATTCCCCAAGACCATGGCTTTTCTTAATGAGGCAATTCCCGCTGGATATCGCGGCATGACAGATACTCACGTCAAAGAGTGGCGCCTCAAGTACGAGGATCCTTGTCCGGGTCTTCCCACTGTCCAAGAACTTTTGAAAAATAAATTTATTACAGGTCGGAAGTTTAACTCTCCCAACCTCCTTGCGGCCAAGGGCCGTCTGCGGCGCGTGATTTTTCCCGGTCGGATGAAGCGCGTGCGCTCAGTTAACTTGCTTTCAGCCAAGGCTCGCCTTCGGAAGATGACCGTCTCTCGCCCGCGTATTCTATCCGCAAACCTCCGAGCGGGTCGTAACGCTCTCAAGCCACTCAAGCCAAGGGGGCGGGTGACCTCGGCACAGATTCTAGCGGCGCGGCGCAAGCTCAAGGGGCGCGTTCCCACGAAGAAGACGCTGACTGGTGCGATGCTGAAGAATAAGCGCTTCAACAAGATTGTAGAGTACTACTGGGACCTGAACGGTCGCAAGTCTGGAAAGAATTACGAAAACGCGTGGAACCTGGCTCGGCGCAAGGCGCAACGTCTCGTGGCGCAACGGCTAAACGCCGGAAACGCTCCCTTTACTCCAGTAAAGGGCAACTCAGTGAAGCGCTCGGCCCCCAAGCGCGTTAATGTGGTCACGCCAACCCCGCGGGTGCCAAGCCCTCCCCGGGTTCCTAACGCCGCAAATTTGGCCAACATTGCCGCACGTCTCAAGGCCCACGCCAACGCCATCAAGGCGGCTCGGGCTAAGATTGTAGTCTTGAACAAAAAGACTCGGAAGAATTCCAACTTTGAGCAGAGTCCCTCAGGGCGCATCAAGGTTAAGAATCCTCAGACTGGCCGATTTGTGTATGCCAACGGACCAACCATATCTCTTTCATACCTTAAGAACCTGGCTACACGCCGTGGCGTGAATATTAAGGGTCTAAGGGCCAAGGAAGCCATCGCAAGGAAAATATTTGGTTAAAGATTATAGTTTAGTTTTAAATAATGGAGGATTGGCCAAAGTTCTTGACCGTTTATAATTTTGATCAAAAATTGCGTTATGGTTCAAAGGGCGATGGCGGATACGTGATCGGGGACCTCCCAGGCGGTTATGACTGCTACATATCTGCAGGTGTTGGTGACGAGGAGTCGTTTAGCAGGGACTTTATTAAATTTAATAATATGTCTGCTGAGAATAGTTTCGCCTTTGATGGCTCTGTTGCCGACTTTCCATGGCAGTTCACAAGTGATATTACATTTATGAAGAATTTCATCACAAGTTCGCAAGATCTGGCGTTCCTAACGGACAAGTACGATGATATATTTCTAAAGATGGATATTGAGGGTCATGAGTTTAATGTTTTCAACTCTTTTGATGAATTGACCATGAATAAACTAAAACAAATAGTTGTGGAGGTCCATGGTCTGATGTCTGACGCGTGGTGGGAGAAGTGGGGCCTCGAGAAGACGTGCTCCGTAGAGGATAAGATTAACTTTCTTGAAAAGATGACAAAGACGCATTATCTTGTCCACGCTCACGCAAACAATGGCGAGCCTGTGAATAATGGAATACCAGTGGTGATAGAACTAACTTATGTACACAAGAAGTTCTTCTCAGAGCCTCCCGGGATCAACAAGACGCGTTTGCCCATACCCAACATCGACTTTCCAAACCATTCGTGGGTTCCAGAGCATCATCTGAACCATCCTCCCTTTGTTAATTAAAATATTTTCAAATATAAATGGGCCAGCTCGCCATTGCCTTTTGTGTCATTCTGCTGTTGGCCCTCCTATGGCGGTTTATGATGCCAGGAGTTCCTCTTATAAGCCGCATCCGCATGCCAGGGGGTGGCGCGACCCAGCACGTCATGACGCCTCCATACATGTTCAATATCACGAATGCAAATACTCGACTCAATTTGCCTTAAAAGAAAAATTTAATTAAAGTTTAATGAGATACCATGTGTTGGCTGTACCTCATACGATCACGAACAAAGAAGAGTTCGTCGCATGTGCGTATACCCAGAAAGTTTACAAGTTTTGTGAGATGATGATTGGCAGGGGCCACACGGTATATCACTATGGCCATGTTGACTCGGAAGTGCCTTGCACGGAGCACGTGCCAGTCGTGACTCGCGAAACTTTCAACAGGATCTATGGAACAGACTATCACCGTACTCAGTTCTTCAAGTTTAACCAGACGGATGAGGTTTACAAGGAGTACGAGGCCAACACTCCGCCAGAGATTATTAAAAGAAAACAATTTGGAGATTTTGTTTTAGCCTTTTGGGGGTGGGGGAACAAGCCGGTCTGTGACGCGGTCGCCTCTCCAGATATCACTATAGTTGAGCCAGGCATAGGCTACACGGCCACATTTGCTCCGTATCAAATCTACGAGTCTTATGCACTATTGCATGCAACCCTAGGTATTGTCAATGCCACGAATGCCATGAGCATACCCGCCTACTACACAGTGATCCCCAACTATTTTGATCCAAAAGATTTTGATTTTAATAAAAATAAAAATAATTATTTTCTTTGTCTCGGAAGGATCAGCAAGGCGAAGGGTGTGGACATGGCTATCCAGGTAACCGAAAAGATCGGGGCCAAACTCGTGATAGCGGGTCAAGGCGGGCCAGGGGATCTGGGCCTTTCCGAGTGGCCTCCTCACGTGGAGTATGTGGGGTACGCGCTCCCTGCAAAGCGCAAGGAGCTCATGAAGAATGCAAAAGGGTTTTTTATTCTTTCAACATATTTGGAACCCTTTGGCGGGGCTATGATCGAGGCCTTGTTCAGTGGAACTCCCGTGATAAGCACGGACATAGGGGCCTTTACAGAGAACAACCTTCACGGGATCACTGGGTACAGGTGCAGGACCTTTGGCCAGATGGTCTGGGCCGCACAGAATATCCACCGTATCGACCCGCAGGCTTGCCGTAACTGGGCCGAGAACTTTTCAGTCGAGAGGATCGCTCCCATGTATGAAGAATACTTTCAAAGTATTTACGATGGCTGGTATGAGAATGTGACGAAGCAGCCGTGTCTTCCAGTGCGCGTCTACGAGAAGCCGGCTCCCCGTATCGCGGTGTGGTCAGAGACGAAGTGGGCCCTTGGACGCATAGCCGAAGCTATTCAGAAGTACTTGCCCAACGTAGATGTCTATTCATGGGACGTGACTGACTTTTGGGTCAAGGGTCTATGGAAAGACTACGATGTTATCATTTCAAACACATCTCTTCACTCTGTAGAAAGGTCATATAACGTAAAACCAGATCCCAAAAAACTTTTTGTAATTTATCATTGTCCCAAGTTTAACCTGTCGTGGTTTCATGAAAATACGAATTTTATAGAAGGTGCTCGTTATGCCGGGGTCTCTCAGGAAACTTGCCAAGAGCTCGAGCGTCACGGTATCAAGGCGGCGTGGACTCCCTTTGGTGCCGATGGGGGCGTTTTCCCCCTGACTCACAGAGTCACTGGCCCGATCAAGCGTATAGGTATGATAAACAGTGACTGCACGTTAGAAGAGTATGTCAAGATCAAAGGCCTTGAAAAGTTTAGAGAGATATGTAAACTAGGAGACTTTGAGCCAGTGTGCATAATGGGCAAGTCTGAAAAACTTTATGAAAATATAGATTTACTTATTTGTTGTTCCGAGTTGGACGCTGGACCGCTAAGCATATTCGAGGCGGCCTCGTGTGGAGTACCCGTGCTGACTACGGCTGTCGGAAACGTGCAGCAAGTCAAGGGAATAGCTCTATTCGATACGGCTCAAGAGGCTGTTGACCGTATTAACGCATGGAACAATAGTTTAGAAGAACTTCAGTTATACACTGCTTCAGTAACCCAAGAAGTCAGGGCCAACTGGAGCATGCAGTCCCTTGTGCAGACGCACCTCGTGACAGCCTTGACGGTTCCGTGATCGCCGCTCGCTAGTCCCCACGTTTTTTATGCAGCCCCCGCTGCTTTTTCAAAAGTACCGTATTTCACGAGACTTTTGAAACAGCCCCCCGGTTCT
>Ga0007854_10000172_pt1 | contig 46897 bp, 28 predicted proteins | sample CryBogCBH12Aug08_FD_60382 | JGI IMG/M metagenome (GOLD analysis project Ga0007854, IMG submission 60382) | Freshwater microbial communities from Crystal Bog, Wisconsin, USA - CBH12Aug08 | ecosystem: Environmental > Aquatic > Freshwater > Lake | place: Crystal Bog, Wisconsin, USA | collected... | reverse complement strand
AGATAGAGGGGGCTTTCGGGGTGAAATTTCTCAGCTATTACGCTGGGCCAGTTCGAATCATCAAATCCAACCGTTTGCCAACCGATGGGTTCGGCGGATGCGTCAAAAGTGATGAAATCCTTGCCGAGTTCCGTCCCGAGGATCGGTTGATCCTCTTCAGGAATTGTTGCTTTCTTCAGGTTGGGATTGTAAATCGACTTCCAGGTCTCATCGGAAACAAACCTTTCATGCGAGCCGTCCGGATATTCCACATCGACTTCAAATAAGAACGCATCTGGACCTGATAATTCCGCAGCCAAGCAATTTGTCCCCTGATGGAAAAGCGGTGTGAAATCACGAAAGTCGTACATGAGCCTATTGCTCTTCGCTCCGGCGCAATACCCTTCCTCGGACGGCCCCCGGGAGGCGAGTCGACCGTTGATATAGAAAATATAATCCGGTGAGTCATGCGTGGATGTCAGCCAGGCGATAACCCGTTTGGGTTCCTCTTTGAGGAAGATTTCTTTCCGGAACAGGGGGCCAATGGTGTTTTTCGGCCTTTGTTGGTGTGTATGGATGAGTTTTGCCGTCCAATCCCCACTGGGGAGCTGAGGCGGTTTTTTCCAGTGAAAACCGGGTGCCTGAACGCCTTCTTCGTTTACCTGGACCTTCATGCCCGTGTTGACGACTGGGCCGCGAGTGTCCGGCACGCCAAGATTGCTTTGTGCCCAGGAATTCAGAGTTCCCGGTACAAGAAGGAGCACCGAAAGGAGTATGGCGTGAAGTTGAGAAATTTCCGATGCCATGGAATGAGCGGTGAATTGCGTTTATATTGTGCTGAAGTAATTACTGCAACCAACCATGACTGTTGAAGCTACAAGTCGGAAATTCCCATTTTCCTTCATGTTCATGGTGAGATTGGCAGTGTTTTCTTTTCTTACAGGACAACAGCATAGCAATCCTGTTCCAAGCAAGCGTCATAGCCCCGCATACTCGTGCAATCAGTAGAAATGCCACCCGCTTTTTGGGACCCCATGCCTGTATTCGGTACGGATTTTTCGTAGCATCGCCGAGTCCAATTTTATTGGCTTTCCTGTGAAACTCGACGATTCAGTGATCAACGACAAGCGGCACTAGCGAGCGATTCAAGGGCATGGCGGAAGGGGTGGGATTCGGCGAAAAATCTGCGGTTTTCGGGGGTTATTTTAGCCCTTGTAACAGACTACTCAAGCACTACCCGCTTACTACTCCACTACTACTCCCCCACTACTAGGTAGGGACACTTTTAGGGACACCTCGGAGCCTCTTCGAAGATTAATATAGAGCAGTTTTTTGGAACTCGATCATCTGCGTAATGTCGAAGTCTGGCATTACATGCGGATCACGCGACATTGACATATAATACCATTATGGTACTACTTATCATGTGCCTAGAAAAATCCGCCAACTCATAGCCGACCTAAAGAAAGCAGGGTTTGTGGATCGGGGTGGAAAAGGAAGCCATCGCAACTTTATTCATTTTTCTGGTGCCAAATGTACCCTCTCCGGTAAGGAGGGGTCGGATGCCCTCCGATACCAAGAAAAGGCAGTCAAAGAAGCTATCAACACCTCAAAACATGAAAAAGATCACCGCTAAAGATTACCTAAAGGTCATCGAATGGTCGAATGAGGACAAATGCTTTATAGGAAGCGCTCCTCCTCTCATCGGTCCATGCTGCCATGGTAAAACTGAGGCAGAGGTATTGCCTCAACTTAGTAAAATCGTTCAGGAGTGGATTGACATCTACAATGAAGAGGGTCGCTCTTTGCCTAGTACTGGCATAGGTGAGTACAGTGGAAAGTTTCTTCTGAGAACAGGTAAGGAACTACATCGCTTCCTATCAATCCGCGCACTGCAGTCAGGAGACAGTCTAAATAACTTTATCGTAAAACAGCTGCGCTCTACTTCACTGGAAAGCTCAATTGATTCAGTGAGGAAACCGAAGAAGGTCACTCGGACATCATTGGCTCACGCATAATACCAGATCTCCTTTCCACAATGGAACGGGCGTCTGGCTTATGCGGTGAATACTAATTAACTACTCCCCCACTAAGAGGAATTACTCTGCAAATAATTCCTAAAGTCTAATCGCTGGGGAAAATTCCCCAACTTGAGCCTCTATTCGATAAATTGCGTCAGCCCAATTTTTTCTTACTGGCAGATGTGAGGAGGCAGGAGTTTGGTTTTGAACTCGGGCGGTCCACACTCCTCGTGCATCTCATTCTATCAGGGCTGCTTCATAGTTCAAGCAACTCTACGAAGGCATGGGTCTTCACCCCATATCTAAGACAGCAGATGGCGGGTATATCTTCAATGTCTACCCGCTCACTACCCCATCACTACTCCCCCAATACAGGGAAGAAACACTTTTAGGGACACCTAATAGCCGTTTCTCCCACTCAAATTGGACTAGTTTAACGGATCCCGATCAGGAAGGCTTACCACGCTGGCCCCCATCAGTTGCGGCACTAATTCAACTCCTTAGGTCCCTCACTCAGGGTATCCAGTACTTTGTCCAGATTGAAGCTGCCGGGTTTCTGGCGAGGAGGGAATTCCTTAAATGTGTGAAGGAATTGTCCGACCGTTGCTTGGGCTGGCATCAGCACGAAAGCGTGATCGAGTCGCCAGTGGTCATAGTCGCTGGCCTCATGATCAGCTCGCTCGAAGGGATCCATGCGGAGGTTGAAAAGCTTCGGAAACCGCAGCGTCACGGGAGGATCTTGCCAAACGTCCAGTCCGTGGGAGCGCTGCTCGGCGAAGACCAGCTTCCAAGGGCCATAGCGGAAATTCATCAGCTGACCGTCGTCGCTGAAGTAGAAGAATTCCTTTCTGGGCCACGGCTCCTCACCCTTTAGGGTAGGCAGCAGGTTGTAGCCATCGAGATGGACCTTGTAGGTCGCGTCGCCGACTTTTTTGCCTTTCAGGAGTTCCCGAGTGATGTCGGGATCACCCACCGCCGCCAGCAGCGTTGGCAGCATGTCCTCATGTGATCCGATTTCATTAATCACGGTGCCCGGCTTGATGACACCCGGCCAGCGGATCACGCAGGGGACGCGATAGCCCCCCTCCCAGTTGGAGTTCTTTTCATTGCGAAAGGGCGTGGTACCGCCATCAGGCCATGAAAAACACTCGGCTCCATTGTCGGTGGAATACATTACAATGGTGTTCTCCGCTATCCCCAGTTCATCGAGCTTCTTGAGCAATTGGCCCACTTGGGCATCATGCTCCACCATGCCGTCGGCATACACCCCGAGGCCCGTCACCCCCTGAGAGGAAGTCTTCAGGTGGGTCCAGATGTGCATCCGGGTCGAGTTCCACCACAGGAAGAAAGGCTTGTCCTCCTTTACAGCCTTATCCATGAACCCGAGGGCGGCTTGAGTGACTTCATCGTCGATGGTTTCCATCCTCTTCTTTGTCAGTGGGCCGGTATCCTCAATCTTTCCGCCAGCCCATGAGTGAATGACCCCGCGTGGGCCGAACTTTTTCCTGAACTCGGGATTCTTGGGGTAGTCGGGGTTCTCAGGTTCCTCTTCAGCGTTGAGGTGGTAGAGGTTTCCCAGAAATTCGTTAAAGCCATGGTTGCTGGGCAAATGTTCGTCGCGGTCGCCAAGATGGTTTTTTCCGAACTGCCCGGTGAGATAGCCTTGGGGCTTGAGGAGTTCTGCGATGGTCGGATCCTCCTTCATTAGTCCTTCCTTTGCCCCAGGCAGCCCCACCTTCAGCAGACCGGTGCGGAATGGTGACTGGCCAGTGATGAACGCAGCGCGGCCCGCTGTGCAGCTCTGCTGGCCATACCAATCGGTGAACAGGGCTCCCTCGCTAGCAATGCGGTCGATGTTGGGGGTCATGTAGCCCATGAGGCCGCGGTTGTAGCAGCTCGGATTATTCCACCCGATGTCATCGCCCCAGATGATGAGAATGTTCGGTTTTTTTGTCTCTGCCGCGTGGGTGGGGAAAGCGGAACATGCAAGCGCAAGCGAGCTGACCAGCAGCGACAAGCTGCCGGAGGAGAACTGTGATTTCATGGTCTTAATGGGTCTGCGGACTCTGGACATGGATGCTGCACCAGAGCGTGCAGTCTGGTTATTCTCTTATTTTTAATATTCCACGCCAAGCACTATCCGAACAAGGATGCTCGCATGGATCAACTCCCCACCGCCACTCTGCCGGTACCGGACAAGTATGATGCACCGCTTCTGATGAAGGATCGGGCGCAGCGCCGCTTCCACGTCATGGCGAAGCCGGGCGGTTCCACCTGCAACTTGGATTGCACTTACTGCTTTTACCTGGACAAAGAGACCCTGCCTGACGGTCCGGGAACTGGTCGGATGTCCGACGAAACACTGGAACGGTTTATCCAGCAATATATCGCTGGCGTGACCGGTCCAGAAGTGATATTTTCCTGGCAGGGCGGCGAACCGACGCTGATGGGGTTAGATTTTTTCCGCAGGGTCGTCGCTCTCCAGAAAAAATACGCCAAGCCTGGTCAGACAATCGGGAACGATCTCCAGACCAACGGCACCCTCATCAACGAGAATTGGTGTAGGTTTTTGAGGGAACACCGCTTTTTGGTCGGGCTGAGTATTGACGGGCCGAAGGACATCCACGACCACTACCGGGTGACCAAGGGCGGACGGCCAACGTTTGACCTGGTGTTCAACGCGGCTAAACTTCTTAAGAAACACGGTGTCCCCTTCAACACGCTGACCTGCGTCAGCCGATTCAATGCGAGGCATCCTCTTGCCGTGTATCGTTTTCTCCGGCGCGAACTCGACTCCCAATACATTCAGTTCATTCCCATCGTAGAATACAAGGGCTTCGAGGAAACGGCTCCGCACAAGTGGGGCAATGATGCCCTGCCTAGGGACGGGGATCCCCGTGCACGGCCGGGACATCAAGACTCCGTGGTAACGGACTGGTCGGTAGATCCGGACGATTGGGGGCATTTCCTCTGCAAGACCTTTGATGAATGGCGTAGGAATGACTTTGGCAAGGTGCTGGTCAATCATTTTGAGACACTGGTGGCCCAACACATGGGGATGCCATCCCAGCTATGCATCTACGGCGAATTTTGCGGCAAGGGCGTGGCTGTGGAACATGACGGCAGCGTCTATTCCTGCGACCACTATGTTTATCCTGAATACCGTCTGGGCAACATCCACGACAGGGATCTCGATTCCCAGGTCCTTTCCCGGACACAGGTGAAATTCGGTTATGCGAAGTACGAAACCCTGCCCCAGTATTGCCGACAATGTCAGTATCTCAGAGATTGCTGGGGCGAGTGTCCGAAGAACCGCATTATCCGGACCCCCACCGGTGATCCGGGATTGAATTATCTCTGTCGCGGGTTCAAACAATACTTCGCCCATGCCATCCCCGAAGTGGAGAGAATCGTTGTAGACCTACGCAGGCGGAATCCGCAGTTGCGGGAACTGATGTGAGTAACCCCTTTTTGCTTCAGTACGATTTCACGCAGCGGAAACCAAGGTGGTTGGTGCCTGTGTCCGGCTCCCCCTTGCCCCGCGTTCCAGCCATGTAGCGAGTGCAGTATTGATCGGTGCAAAGGAAGGATCCACCACGCTGGACACGCTTGGCCAAGCCAGGTTCCGAGGGATCCAAGGAGGATTCTGGACCCTTTGGATTGCGTGTCACCGCATTTCCGGCCGCCTGCCCTGCGTAGGTGTCCGCCCGATACCAGTCGCTGCACCATTGCCAGACATTACCCGCCATGTCATACAGGCCGTATCCGTTGGGTGGAAAAGATTTCACGGGAGAGATGCCGGCAAATCCGTCCTCCCCGGTATCCTTCACGGGGAAGATCCCTTGATAGGTGTTTGCCATGAATTTTTCATGGGGTTTGAACTCATCTCCCCATGCATAGAGTTTGCCGGACAAGCCACCGCGTTGGGCGAATTCCCATTCCGCTTCGGTAGGCAGGCGTTTCCCAGCCCACTTGGCATAAGCCAGAGCATCGTCATATGCAACTTGAACCACGGGATCGTTCCCATGCCCTTTGATGCTGCTGCCAGGTCCAGTCGGGTGCCGCCAGTTGGCCCCCCTAACGTAGCTCCACCATTGATAGTGATCGTCCAAGGGAACCGGCTTGGGCGTGGGAGTGAAGACCACGGAGCCTGCGACAAGGTTTTCCGGCGGAGCGGTCGGAAATTGCTCCTTGGTTGGGGTGATCTCCGCGACTGTGCGGTAACCGGTTGCCTCGACGAATTTTTCAAACTCCGCGTTCGTCACATCTGTCTCGTCCATCCAAAACCCATCAACATAAACGCGGTGGATGGGTTGTGCATCGGCGACAGTGGCCGATGAGCAGCACGATCTTCCTCCGCACTCCCCGGAACTCCCCATTGAAAATTCACCGCCCGGGATCCAGACCATGCCAGAAGGCGGAGGTGAGTGTGTTTGGGCGGAATTTAGTATGGTCGGGGCGAATTCCGGCGATTCAACTGCAATACAAGGCAGTGCTAGGGCAAGGCTGATAGAGAGGATCAGACGGGCGATCATCTGGGAGGCCTAGAAGGCAAAGATACGCTTCCAGTCCTTCTTCATGCTAATGACAATCCATCCATCATTCATTGCTTCGTCGTAGAGCGCCTGAGTGAATGTGCCAACCTTTGTATCGGGTAGGCCTTGCGCCGGACCGTAGGCGTACTCCCTCTTCCCGTCATCGTGCAGGACGAGCATGGCGAGATGGACGCTACCACCGGCCTTAGTGTATTCGAGCATCTGTTGGTCGCCGGTAGAGTTGCCAAAGGCTGCGACCGGATGGCGGCCAATCATCAGGTGGATGCCTTCGGGCTTGCCCGCATGATTATCGTTGAGCAACAACTTGGGTTCCTTTGTCAGGAATGGCTTGCCGTCCTTGTCATAGCCATACTTCGTGCCTCCCAAAGTGCCTACGACCTGCTCAGGCGGGATGCCGTAAGTCTGCTCGGCATACACACGCACGAAATCTTGGCCACCACCAGTGCAAATGAACGTCTTATAGCCATTGGCGCGGAGATATTTCAGCACTTCCTGCATCGGTTGGTAGGTCAGTTGGGTGTAGGACCTTTTCCAACGCGGATCTTTGGCTTCGGCCAGCCACTGCTTCGCCTCGGTCTCGAACTCCTCCACCGAGATCCCGGTAAGTGTGGCTGCTGCGATCTTTAGGAAATCTTCCATGTTGAGCTTCTCCATCGCCGCGCGATCTCCGTGAAGCAGTTGCAGTACGGTGCAAAAAGGCGTGACTTTGGCGAGTTCCGGCTTGGCTTTCACCAGCGCTGGCACGCGCTCCAGACAATACATTACCTGCGTATAGATAGGATGCTCGACCCAGAGCGTCCCATCTTGATCGAACGTCGCAATGCGTTCCTCGGGCGGCACAAAATTCGGGCTGCCGGCAGTCGTAGTCGTGTTCACGAAGTCGATGATGGCCTGCTTCGCCTTGCCGTTGTTCCATGAGGGGAGCGGGTCCTGAGCGTGGATGGGGGTAAGACCGGCAAGAGCGACGGTCAGAGCTACAATGATTTTGCGGGAGAGATTCATGGGTTTGATTGGTTTATTAACTGGTGAAGTCGCGGGCCAACTCTCACGAGATAGCCCGCGTGATTCTCACATTCGAACCGATGATCTATTCGCTCGGGTGCCTCGCGCCCATTTCCCGCACCTGCTGGAGGACCTGTTCGAGATTGTAGCTCGCCGCCAGCTGAAGCGGCGGGAAGTCGACGTAGGACATCAGTTCCTTCTCCCACAGAAGCTGGCCGATGGGCAGGAGGTTCCAGTCATAAATATATGCCGAGCTTGGGGAGGCGAGTGCACCCGCTATCGAGAACGCGCCCTTCTGCTCTTCTCCGACGTTATTCTCGAACGGATCGCGCATGATATTCTGGAGCTGAGTCCAGTGGTAGGTTGTGGCCGCATCAAGTGCAGAGGCGCCAGTCGATCCCATCATGGTGTAGTAGAACTTCCAGTTCTTGTAGCGAACGGCTGATGGGAGACGGCCCTGGTAGTAGAAGAAGACGTCGCGATTCGAGTGTTCAGACTTGCCAGCAAGGTAATCGATCTGGTTGAACCCATCGAGCTTTGTCTTGACGATACCGGGGTATTTACCCGCCATAATCTTCTTGTTCAACTCCTCTCCCTTGGCGCCGCCAGCCAGTTCCACGAAGGTGGGCAGCCAGTCCAACGAGGAGAACATTTCCTTGTAGATCGTTCCCGGCTTGATATGGCCCGGCCAGCGGATGACGCAGGGAGCGCGCATGCCGCCTTCCCAAGTGGTCAGCTTCCCTGCTTTGAATGGGGTAACACCGCCGTCCGGGTAGGTCTGAACCTCAGCGCCATTGTCGGTGGTCCATACGATGATCGTGTTATCCAACTCACCCATGTCTTCAAGCTTCTTAAGTACGTAGCCGATGTTGTCGTCCATCTGCTTCATGCCGGCTTCATTGGCACCCCAGTCTTTCCCACCCACGGTGCCGATCATATCCAGATACTTCTGAGGCAGCACGGTCGTGACGTGCATGCGTGCCTGACACATCCAGCAGAAAAAGGGTTTGCCCGTCTTCTTGGGGTCGTTGCGATCTAGCCAGTCAATTGTATGGGACGAGATTTCCTCCTCCACGGTCTTCGAACGTTCCAGCGTCAATGGTCCTTCGTCCTTCCCCCTTTGGTTCTTGGCAGTACCGTCCGGAGACTTCATCCAAATCACCGGACGCGGTGCAGCCATACAAGTGCCATCTTTCGGGCTAATCTCTCCCGGAGGTTCTGGGATGCCGGGAATCGGGATCATCTTCATGCGCGGCACGACGGCCTGATTGGTCGGGCTGCTGTTGATGTCCGGAAAGCTGACCTGTTGCATCGCATCCAGATGGTAGAGGTAGCCCCAAAACTCCTGAAACCCGTGCGCTGTAGGTAATGAATCAGGATGGTCGCCGAGATGGTTTTTGCCGAACTGGCCGGTGGTGTAGCCGAGGTCGTAGAGGAATTGGGCAAGGCATGGCGTCCCAGGTCGGAGATAGGAAATGGCTCCCGGCAGTTGCGGCAGAACCATGCCAGCGCGGTATGGGTGCATGCCGGTAATGAAAGCACACCGCCCGGCGGTGCAGCTCGATTCCGCATAGTAGTGCATAAACATGGCACCTTCCCTAGCAAGCCGGTCAATGTTCGGTGTTTCACCAACCATTAGGCCTCGGTGATAGCAACTCGGCTGCATCCACCCGATGTCATCGCCCATGATGAAGAGGATATTCGGTTTTTTCGCGTCCTCAGCATGCAGGGGAACAGCGGCGCACAAGAGCGCGGCCTTGGCCGCAACGAGTGACAGACCGTTATTTATGAGGTTTAGTTTCATGGGTTTTTGTCTTTCTGTGTTATTTGGATTTTACGTATGGGAGAAGACGTTGCTTGCGAACGAGAAGTCGGCTTTAGAAGCGGATGAACCATTCATCTCCGACCAAGTGTTCTCTGGAGAAAACAGGAAGAGCCCAATGCTATACCCCAGCAGTGTCGCTGGACGCCCTCTGCATCGACCGGACAACAGTGTGTGGTTAGGGGACACAAGTAGTAATTATTAAGGAGCCTTGCAGGATGGGAGTCAAGGGATTGGCTGCATGTCCGAAAGCTGCCTCCTCGGTATTCTTTCATTTCCTGACATCTAAAAAAAGGGGGTTCAGCATCCCTTTCCGCCTCTCCCCAAGGGGAGACTCTCATCACCCACTCAGGTGCGCTGCCCCCACAAGGCTATCCATTAGCGCAATCAGTAGAAATACCACCTCACCTTTTTGACGTACCTGTCCGCAGTTTTTTTGGTTTTGTCCGCTGTATCGTCGAGTCCCTTTTTTTGGCTGTCCTGTGTAACTCGACAATTCACTGATCAATGAAAAAAAACCTTCTACACTAAATCAACCATACTAATTGCGTTAGCGAGTAGTAGTGGGGTAGTGGGGGTGTACTGGGCGAATAGTGGCCGAGTAATGGCGGAAGGGGTGGGATTCGAACCCACGGTGCCTTTAACAGCACGCTCGATTTCGAGTCGAGTGCCTTCAACCGGACTCAGCCACCCTTCCTAAAAATCTCAACCCGTTATGCTAACATTACTGATAAATTCCCGATGCAAGCAGGTCAATGGTTGCATTCAGCAGACCTGACTAGGATCTGCCGCTCCAATTGAGTGCGCCCTTCTTGATGGCATATGCATAGCCAACCATGAGGATCGCCGTGAATGTCAGCAGGGTCCAAAAAATCCCTGATCCAAATTGATTCAAGTATTCACGGTAAACAACCGCCCAAGGATAAAGAAAAACAATTTCAATGTCGAAAAGGATAAAGAGCATCGCCACGAGATAGAATTTCACGCTAAACCGAGGCTGCGCTCCCGGTTCAGGAATCATTCCGCACTCATAGGCAATATCCTTCACCCCTGTGCGCTTGCCCACACGCCCCAGCAAAAGGCTGCCAATCCACGTTGTGAGAGCAAACCCCACTGCCACCACTATATGTATCAGTAATGAAAAATAACTCCCACCAGTTGTATCCATGGTTTGCGAAAGAAAATAATATGAGTGGGGTGACTCCTGAATCGCCTAGGCAGCCTTGCTTGGCAAGGCCTCGATCGGAACAATGGCATTAGCCAATGAAGCGAGTCCCTTGTACTTTTTTCCAGTTTTTTTGACCATATTTCTGGAGACAAGATGCTGCAACTTCTCGTAAGCGCGAAGACGGAGCATCTCCTCCCCACCGCTTGCCGCATTACGCTTTTTGAGTCGTTCGTGCACGACGTCAAAGAGTTGCTTGAACTCAAAAGAGGCGCCTTTTTTAGAAAGAACGGCCACTAGTTCTTCGGTTACAAGATCAGGAAGTCTACGGGAGAAAGCACTTTTACGTTGCATAACAATTAATCCAACTTTGTAGCACCATTCGTCTATTTTGTCACTAAAAAACCTGTTGCTGCCCTATTTGCGACAAATCAAACTAACATTATTCCATTATGTTAGTTTTGAACTCTTGAGAGAAACGATTGGTCGCGCTGAAATGCCTCTATATTTGTATTTTTTTCGATGGCGCAAGCGAGAGTTATGTTAGAAGTCCTGAACGAGGGAAAATGTAATTGCCTGTTTCTTTCAATTTCATACGCCACTACGCAGTGAATTAATCCAATGCTATCACTAACGTTTCAGTACAAAGCAATCGCGTGCAGATTGACTTAAGGAAATCTCCTTCTATGGTCGTTTTGCATGACATCAAGCCCAAAGAAGCTGATGGAAAATGCATGAAAACAATCCTCTTTGTCTGCACTGGAAATGTCTGTCGAAGCCCGATGGCGGAGGGTTTGATGCGTCACCTTCTAAGTAACAAAAAGGATATCACAGTCCTCTCAGCCGGCACGAGCGCTCCAAAAGGAGCAAAAGCTAGCCTGCCCGCCGTATCGGCACTCTCGGAGATCGGAATCGATTTGAGTTTTTTTCGCAGCCAGCCTGTTACGGCAGAACTGCTCAACCGATGCACACATATCTTTACTATGACCCAGGATCATCGCCGTCTCATCACCCTTCTCTTTCCGGAGCATGCAAAAAAGGTGCACCTCATGGGTGAATTCACCGACTGTGGCGGCGATGTGCCTGATCCGATCGGCCAGGGAATCGCCACCTATAGACGCTGCCGCGATGTAATCAAAAGCGCGCTGGCACAAATCCTCAATTTTGTGGATCAATCTTCCTTAGCCATGCCATCTGCCACCCACTCCACTCTCTATAACAATACCAGCACTCTTTCACAGTCTGACCCGCAGATTGCAGAAGCCATTGCGTCCGAACGTCGCCGTCAGTTCGAGCATATCGAACTTATTGCATCCGAAAACTTCACAAGTCGAGCCGTCATGGAGGCCCAAGGCTCCTGTCTCACAAATAAGTATGCCGAAGGTTATCCCGGACGACGATGGTATGGTGGATGCGAATATGTCGACCTTGTTGAGACGCTTGCCGTTGATCGCGCAAAAGCACTCTTCGGCGCTGATCATGCCAATGTCCAGCCGCATAGCGGCAGTCAGGCCAACATGGCCGTCTATTTCAGCGTCCTCCAACCGGGTGATCGTATTCTCACCATGGATCTGGCACACGGCGGCCACCTTACTCACGGACACAAGGCCAACTTCTCCGGAAAACTTTATGAAGTCATCCATTACGGCGTTTCACAAGCCGATGGCTGCATCGACTATGACTCCCTTGCAACGCAGGTCGATAGTGTCCGCCCCAAAATGATCACTGCCGGCGCGTCCGCCTATCCGCGCTTTATTGACTTCGAACGTCTTCGTGCCATAGCGGATTCGGTAGGAGCCTACCTCTTCATTGACATGGCTCATATTGCAGGCCTTGTCGCCGGTGGAATCCATCCGAATCCAGTTCCCTATGCTGATTTCGTCACCACCACTACCCACAAAAGTCTCCGTGGCCCACGTTCTGGATTAATCCTCTGCAAAGAAAAGTATGCGAAGAAGGTGGATGCTCAGGTTTTCCCAGGCGTACAAGGCGGACCACTTATGCATGTCGTCGCTGCAAAGGCCGTGTGTCTCCACGAAGCCCTTCAGCCTTCTTTCAAAGAATATGCCAAACAAGTCGTCCTCAATGCCAAGGCTCTTGCGGCAAGGCTTGCAATGCTCGGTTACTCCATCGTCTCCGGCGGCACTGACAATCATCTTCTCCTAGTCGATCTGCGTCCAAGCGGCCTCACAGGTCTTGAGGCCCAAGAGGCGCTCGATCAGGCCGCCATCACAGTTAATAAGAATGCAATCCCTTTTGACACAGAACCGATCACCAAGACCGGCGGCATACGACTCGGCACACCGGCAATGACGACCCGCGGGGTAAAGGAAGAGGATATGATGCAGGTAGCGGACTTCATCCACGCTGGCCTACAAGCACGTCAGGATCACTCAGCTCTTGCCGCACTGCGAAAAGAGGTCACGGCATTCACTTCACGTTTTCCCCTGCCCTAGTCGGGAAAAGGTGCTGCGGGGTGAAAATGCAATCCCTGCCATTGGAAAATACAAACCTCTGATGCCGCTCTTCTAACTTCCAAACTACCGCTTACTCTCATCTTCTGGAATTTTTCCCTCTAGCTCCTCACCCTCTTATGTCCGATACACTCACTGTGAATCCTTTACGCGAAGGTATCGCAAACCGCTTATCACCCGAACCCTGTACCCTCGTCATCTTTGGGGCAACCGGCGACCTCACCCGCCGAAAACTCATCCCAGCACTTTACCATCTCACAGCCGAGGGAGCCCTGCCTCCTGGCATCACTATCATCGGTTTTGCACGCAGGGAGAAAACCACAGAGGAATTCCGGAATGAACTTAAGCAAGCCATTCAAAAATTCTCGCGCACCCCAGTAAGCGCTGATCTCTGGAACAATTTTGCTTCCTCCATTTTCTATCATCAGAGTCCCTTCGATGACGCCGATGGCTATAAGAAACTCGCAGCAAAGATGAACGAGAACGACCGTGAGCGCGGCGCCGCAGGTAACCGCCTCTATTACCTCGCCGTTGCTCCAGACCAGTTTTCCGTGATTCTTGGTCAGTTGCGAGAAAGCGGCCTGAGCAATCCTTCCCCTGGAAGCTGGTCCCGCGTGATCGTCGAGAAACCATTCGGCACCGACCTCAAAAGCGCACAGCAACTCAATGGACTTGTCAGTGATGTTTTTCCCGAGCGCGACACCTTTCGCATCGATCACTTCCTTGGCAAGGAAACCGCACAGAACATCATGGTTATGCGCTTTGCAAATTCGATCTTCGAATCCCTCTGGGGTTCCAGCGATATCGGCCATGTACAGATCACCGCCGCCGAACCGCTTGGGATGGAAGGACGGGCGGGGTACTATGACAATACCGGGGCGATGCGTGACATGGTCCAGAACCATCTACTCCAACTCCTTACCCTCACCGCCATGGAACCGCCCACTAGCCTTGGCGCAGATGCAATCCGTGATGAAAAAGTGAAAGTCCTGCGTTCCCTCCGTCCTATCAGAGGGGAGGATGTCTTCCATAATGTCGTAAGAGGACAATATACTGCCGGACTCATCAACGGTTTGCCGGTCCCCGGCTATCGGGAAGAGCAGGGTGTTGCTCAAAATTCTCCCACAGAGACCTATGTGGCGCTTCAAGTCAACATCGACAACTGGCGGTGGGCCGGAGTCCCCTTCTTCATCCGCACCGCTAAGCGCATGCCTAAGGGCGGTACTGAAATTGCAGTGACCTTCAAGGGAGTTCCACGCGTGCTTTTCAACCAGTCCGGACATCTTCTCGATGAGAATGTATTGGTCATCCGTATCCAACCAGACGAGGGGGTCTCACTCCGCATGAGTGCCAAGATGCCGGGTTCCAGCCTTCGCATTGAACCGGTCAAGATGGATTTCCATTACGGAACCTCCTTCGGCAAAGCCACTCCTGAGGCCTATGAAAGGCTCCTTCTTGACGCCATGTCAGGTGATGCCACCCTCTTCGCTCGCCGTGACGAAGTCGAGGAGGCTTGGGCCTTCGTCGATGGGATTGAGGAAGCTTGGAGTACCCGCTCGAATGATCTAGCCTTCTACACAGCAGGGTCATGGGGCCCCGCTGAGGCCGCTGCCCTAGCGGCACGACACGGCGTAACATGGAGACGGCTGTGAGCTATTCACCCGGCATTGCGGTGCCGATCGGCGGTATCGAACAGGAACTAGGACGCCTGTGGGAGCAAAGCGGAGAAAGCAAAACTCGTGCGTCTCTCATCAACCTCGCCATCTACAGCGAAAAACCTGATTCACTAAAATCTAACTCCGACATTATTCAGGAGCTCGCCGGCGATCATGCCATGCGTGCCATTCTCATCCAAGCCAACCCCACCGCCAGTGAAAGTAGTGCCCATGCATGGATCAACATGAACTGTTATGTCCGCGGATCGCAAGGTGGTGAAGTCTGCAATGAGCAGATTTCTTTTCAGCTTGCTGGGGAGGCGGCACGCTCTCTTCAAAGCGTTGTCTTTTCCCACCTTGATTCCGACCTTCCACTTGTTCTCTGGTGGCAAGCGGATTTTCATCCCTCCGTCGATGGCAAACTCTGGCAATGGGTTGACAGGCTCCTCTTTGACAGCCGCACCTGGTCAAGTCCCAAGCAGCAGTTTGATCTGGTCAAAAGGATCGCAGAGCCTGTGGATGCACGCATTGTACTTTGTGATCTAAACTGGACCAGATCCCTGCCAGTCCGTCAGGCATTGGCCGGAATCTTTGATTCGCCGTCAACACTTCCCGAGCTTCAGAACATAAGGACACTCCATCTGGATCATGCACCCGGCCACCGCAGCACGGCGCTGCTCGTGATCGGATGGCTGGCAGATCGCCTCGGATGGCAGCTAATTCTCGCGGGACAGGCCCCTCAGTTTCAGAATGCTAACGGTAAAATTGTCGTTGCCTCACTCGGGGAAGCCAAGGGATCAAGCATCAGCAGAATCCTCCTCACTTCTGAATCGGCCAACTTTGAGGTCAAGCGTGTGCCGGGGCATGATCTTTATGTCACCACTGCGACCTCCCAATCCACTGCCTGTGTTAGCAGAATGGCCCGGGCGCCGCGGGAAGGGGTACGTGAAATCCTACTCGCAGAATTAGCAAGGGGCGGGAGGCATCCGTTCTATAGCGGTTCAGTCAAAGCTGTTGAGGCACTTTGGGAGTGATGAGGCTGCCGATGTGTGTCTCCTGAGCTTAATCGCCTGTTTGAACTACCGAAAATTTCGTTTCGGCAGGGGCGAAGAATGAGGGATTTGTTAGTTTGCGCCTGAAGTGCTGGCCACAATAGAAAGAATCCAAACACCCTCTTTTTAAAGGGGGCATACGGTCGCCATATCTTCTTTCAGAGATCAGCGGACAGAATTGAATGCTTCTTAAAACTCAGCGGGTTTCGGCGCGGGAATCGTCAGCACAGGGATCGCCGTTGGTATATCCATCGGCCGTACCGGCTCGGCACGACGGATCTCCTTTTCTCCCGACGGCAAGGCGGCCTCGGCATTAGTAACGGCCGGAGTGCCACCCTGCACGCCTGGATCCTTCCCGTCTGGTGTAGTCGCACGCTTCACCTTCACTCCTGTATCGTCACTAGCCCCGTTACGCAAAATTGGATTCACCGAGCGGTATAGATCATTTTGGGCTAACAGAGTTGGTGCATTAACCATGATTGGACGAATACGGGTGAGATCGACGGCTGCAGCAGCCCTAGGCCAATCCTCTTGACCCAACTCCTTGCTATAACTTCTAACTCCTCCTCCATGAACATCACACGGTCCTGACGGCATTTCGGCATCAGTGGCATACTCCGTTGCAATCATTCCCGGAAATTTGCGGCATCCCTCAGAGGGCAACAGTCCCGAACTGCGACAAATCTCCACCGGCTTGAGATCCGGCGGAATTACGATGGGTCTTGCTGGGAACACACCCAATGAAGAATTCATCACCTGCGCCCAAATTGGCAGCGCCAAATCCTTTCCGAACGCTCCACGGAATATTTTTGCAGGCTTGTCTAATCCGACCCAGACCCCACATGTTACGGCGCTTGAGTAACCCACAAACCACGTATCAGTAAAATCGTAGGCCGTTCCCGCTTTGCCTGCTAAAGGAGTCTCCGGCTTGAGCCCTGAAGCCGCCGCCTCCAAGGCACAAGTCTTGAATAGGGCATCCTGAAGCACCGCGTGCACCTGATAAGCGGCATTAGCGGAGAGAACGGGGACACGCTGGACTGGGTTCTCGTAAAGGAGGTTGCCTTCAGGATCGGTGATCCGCGTGATCGTAAAGAGCTTTGATGGCCGGGTGCCACCCCCTGGAAAAGAGGTGTAGGCAAGCGTAAGTTCATCGAGCGCCATCTCACTTGTTCCGAGATACGCATTGGCCACATCACGCAAAGGGGAACGAATGCCCGCATTTTTGCAAAGTTTTCCAAGATCCTCTATTCCAGTCCTGAAACCTAGACGAACTACTGCGGCATTTTTTCCGCGTGAAACCGCCTCATGGGATGGCATCGGTCCCTCATATTCGTTGTCGGGCCTTTCAACCCCCCATTCACCCAGAATCCCGTTGTCTCCGCCAATCATCACATAATGATTGTCGATGCAGGCATCGTCCACAGGATCACCCGGAAAAATCCCTTTTTCATATGCTGCTGCTGCAACCATAGGGGTGAAAAGCGTGCCTGGAGGGCGCCGCCCTTGTAACGCGCGGTTGTATTCGCTGTGGAGAAAATTACGGCCTCCCACAACCGCGAGAATTCCACCGGATGTATTATCCACCGCAAGGACCGCCCCTTGGAGATATCCTGGCGGAGGCATGGTCACGGGTTCGCCACGCTGGGCTGCATCCTCCAGATTCTGGTTGATCTGACGGTAGCGCTCATAGGTCATGTGGCTGTAACTAGGACGATGCTCGATAGTCTCCAGATGACTGCGGAGGGCACGCTCCGCAGTTTGCTGCATCGTCTCATCAAAGGTTGTCTGAATCAAAACTCCCTCATTCATCGCCCGGTCGTAGCCGAGTGCTGCAATGGCCTGCTGGCGCACCAGATCTATAGCATAAGAAACCCGGTTAGGATTGGTTCGCTTGCGCACAACCAAATTCATCTCCTCAGCATTTTGATACTCTTCCCGCGTAATAAGATGTAGCTCGCGCATCCTTGTCAGAACAAAATCCCGAACCCTCTTCGCCGCTTCTGGGTTATTCCAGGGCGAAAGTGAATTCGGGCTCTTGAGCAAACCTGCCAACATGGCACACTCGCCAATGCTCATCTCCTTGGCGGGCTTGCCGAAGTATCCTCTCGCCGCCGCTTCCACCCCATAAAGCCCGCTCCCGAAATATACGCGGTTGAGATAGAGCTCCATGATTTTTTCCTTCGTCAGATGTTCCTCGATGCGGCGGGCTACAAACATCTCGAGAATTTTCCTCTGAATGGTACGTTCCTTTAGATCAAAGGAATTTCTGGCCAGTTGCTGGGTTACCGTACTTGCGCCCTGCTTGACTCGCCCCTGACGGTAGTTGCTGATGGCTGCGCGGAGCACCCCGAAATAGTCAACACCATGATGTTCGAAAAAGCGGTTGTCCTCCTCGGCAACAATGGCATTGACCATCTCCCTTGGAATCTGGTCGTAGGGTATTGGCAGCCGGTTCTGGATAAAAATCTTTCCCATTTGTTTCCCCGAGCGGTCAAGTATCACGCTGGCTGATTCCATCTTTGGGAGTTTCTCCAGATCAAAGGAATCAGCCTTGGCCTGAAACTCAGCAACCACCCACCCGTAGACGGCTAGTCCTACAAAGCTCCCGGTTATAAGCAGAATCACGGGCACAAGAAACCAGAGCCGTAAGAACCAAGGTTTCGAGCGGCGTTTCTCCTCTTTTTCCCAACTGTATCTATGGCGTGCGATTCGTTATCATTTCCATGAAGAATCACATCGGGCAAGCAATCAGCCTCGATTAGGGCAAGCGTTCGCCAACGAATCAAGTGGTCTTTGACTCACATCAAGAGTCAAAATTGGCATTTCTATCATGTTTTCCACTTTCAGTTTTTCGGCATTCGTCTTTCCTTTAGTGAATGGGCCGTTCTTTTACAGATCTCAACGAGCAGGAAGTCATCGCACTTGCGATCAACTCCGAAGAAGACGACTCGCGGATCTACGGGGAGTTTTCAGATCGTCTTAAGGACAACTATCCCGAAACAGCTGGGATTCTCCGTTCGATGAGGGACGAGGAACTTCAACACGCCCATCAACTCATGGAGATATTCAGATCCTCCTTCGGCGAACATATCCCCTACATCCGCCGACAGGATGTTAAGGGCTTTGTCACTAGGAAACCGCTCTGGCTTTCTCGCCTTCTTTCGGTGGATCAAGTCCGCAAAGAAGTCGAAACTATGGAGTATGAGTCGCGGAAGTTCTACGAGGCTGCCGCCAAACGCACATCGAATCTTTCCATCCGCAAACTCCTGAACGAACTTGCAGCAGCAGAAATCGCGCATGAAGCAATAGCCACCAAGTTTCAAGATACCCTAAAGCGATCCGGCGCGCTCGCCTCCGAAAAGGAGACCGAGCGACGGATGTTCATTCTCCAATTCATTCAGCCTGGACTCGCTGGCCTTATGGACGGCTCGGTCTCCACGCTGGCTCCGGTATTCGCCGCAGCGTTTGCCACAGGAAAAAGCTGGGATGCCTTTCTAGTAGGCCTGGCTGCCTCGATCGGCGCAGGAATAAGCATGGGGTTTGCCGAAGCTCTTTCAGATGATGGGGTCATCAGTGGTCGGGGTCATCCTTACATTCGCGGCGCTGTCTGCGGTCTAATGACAACATTGGGAGGGATAGGCCATACCCTTCCGTTTCTTCTTTCTGGATTCGGCATCGCTATGGCCGTTGCGATCGCCGTAGTTGCAGTTGAATTGGCTGTAATCGCATGGATCAGGCACCGATATATGGACACACCTCTTCTAGCAGCTACCTTTCAGGTCGTTGTCGGTGGAGTCCTAGTCTTTATTACCGGTATTCTGATCGGCATGGCATAACTGCCGCCTTGATTTGAGGTTTCCGAGCAGGCGTTTCACAGTATACATCCATTCTGCTACATCTCACATTTATTGACATAAGATTAGAATTCAAAGCAGGGAGATCGTGAAGTTAGTTTATTTTCATATTAGTTAAAAAATCTTGTGCTTTTCCGGTTGTAAAAAGGGATATTTCAGATGAGGGTAAAGGGTTATTAGTGATGATTTTCCAAATGGATAGCCCCCATGGTCCCGATGAGATTCCGCTTGTTGATACAGGTCCGGAATCAATCCTTCGTGAACTCTTCTTTTTTTCTTCGGTTGATGAGGAGGATAACGATGGATCGCGATCGATCTGGAATGATTTTCGCAGGGATCTCCTTACTAGGATTGAATCCTTCAGAAGCTGTACCGATACAAAAACTCTCTGTCGTGAACTTCATTCCGTTCGCGGACTAAGTGCCCAGTTCGGGTTTTTCGCCCTTGAGGCGGTTTTATTTTTCTGGGAAAAAACCGAATCGGATCAAATCGCATCACTTCCCCGATTACTTCCCTGCGTTCTAGCAATCGCCGAACGTTCGATCGAAGCGATCGAAAGAGCCTTGCCTCATCTAAAGGAAACGCCTGCATCGAAACCAGTCAGTGATCCCGCCGCATCCACTATCCTCTTACAGCTACAAACTGCAGTTCGGCAAGCCGAACAGTTGTTGCATCGAGAACACCCCTCTGATCCAAAAGTCCACACAGCAAGTCTAACAGAGCAAATAGTCAAACGGATAAGGTCACCCTTGAATCAGTCTGAAACAGCCGTAAAGCTCAAGGAGAAGGGTAGTGCTTTCGAAGATCAACTGAGTCATCGAATTGAACTCCTTCCGGAGGTAGTCTTCGAAACGGACAGCACTGGATCTCTCGTTTTTCTTAACAGTGCCTGGACAAAATGTCTCGGACATCCCCTCGAGAAGTCACTCGGCCACCCCATCTCAAGATTCGTCCTCGGAGAGGATCGTCATCTCTGCGAAGCTGCAATGCTCGGAACGTCCAGCAAACAGTCGCTCCGTCGCCCTGGAATCAGATTCTGCCGGGCCACCGGTGAAGTCGTGTGGATGCGAATTTCGGCCTCCAAACTATCTGACGGCGGTGTAGTCGGAGTTCTGCACGATGTCACGATCGAGAAATCCTCACAGGATGAAATGACCAAACTCTCTCTGGTCGCGAGCTATACCGACAATCTTGTGATCATTACTGACGCACAGGGACGCACCGAATGGGTCAACCAAGCCTTTATCAACCGCACCGGCTACACACTCGAGGACATGGCGGGATTAAAGCCAGGGGAGATTCTACAAGGGCCCGAGACAGACAAGGGGACGGTGGAACAAATTAGTAAGTGGATCTCAGAGGGTAAGTCATTTAAAGCCGAATTGCTTAATTACACGCGTTCAAGAGAGCCCTACTGGGTGTCGGTATATGTCACTCCCATACACAACGCGGACGGCAGGATTGAACACTTCATCTCAATTCAGAGCGACTGCACCGAACTTCGCCAAACGCAACGTGAACTCGAAGAGGTGAAGGAACGGGCTGAATCTGGCATCAAGTCAAAATCGAAATTTTTGGCGACCATAAGCCACGAAATGAGAACACCCCTCAATGTGATTCTCGGCTCGACGGATATCGTCCTCGACAGCGATCTCCACCCTGAAGAATTACCCGAGCACCTAATGCGGATCAGCACCAACGCCGAGTCTCTTCTGCGGCTGATCACGGACATGCTAGACTTATCCAAGATTGAGGAGGGACAACTCGATTTCGAGCGCACCCCCTTCTCTCTCCGCGAGATGCTCTCAGGAATACTTGGGCGCTTGGCTGAAAAAGCTGAAGCCAAGGATCTACAGTTCCAAGTGCTTTTCGACGAATTGCTGCCCACTCAAATACTCGGCGACCAGGAGCGTGTAAGGCAAATCATAACTAATTTGGTGGCAAACGCCATTAAGTTTACTGAGAGCGGCTCGGTGCGCGTCGAAATATCGCGCCTAAGGATGGGGCAGGGCGACCGACCGGAGCTTGAGATTCGCATCCTTGATACTGGAACGGGAATTCCACCCGATGAACAAGAGAGGATCTTCGAGTGCTTCGAGCAGGTCGATGGTTCAAACACAAGGCGCAAGGGTGGGGCTGGTTTGGGCCTGAATATCGTCCGTGCTCTCGTCGAAGCGATGGGCGGTCGCCTGACCCTTCAAAGCGAGCCTGGGAGAGGCTCTGATTTCCGTGTGATTCTGCCACTAGAAACTCCGGCAGATGAAAATGCGCCACCTCTCTCCTACGCTGTCCGCAAAGCTGCTCCTGTTGAACGGCCATCCGCCCCTCCCACCCTTGAACGGATTCTTGTCGTGGAGGACACGGATGCTAACTTCCGAGTACTGTCTATCTTCCTTTCCAAGGCTGGTTACAATGTGGAGCGGGCTAAAAACGGACGGGAGGCAATCGAAGCCTCCGGGACTACGGATCTAATTCTCATGGATATCGAGATGCCGGAGATCGATGGCCTTGAAGCAACCCGCAGGATCCGCGATGCCGAACAGAAAAAGTCGCGTCCACCGGTTCCCATTCTTGCACTCACAGCCCACGCTCTTCATGGATACCGTGAACGTTGCCTTCAAGCTGGCTGCTCAGGCTATCTCACAAAACCAATCCGCAGGCAGACGCTACTCACAGCAGTCAGAAAAGCCCTTGATGAGCATAAGGAAAAAGTCTTGGCATCCCGAATCGTTCCTCTCCATAGGACATCGAAATCCTCGCAGCACGGATAGACCACCTTGGCGGAGGTAATCACGTAGGACGGCATCCGGACTGCCCTGAGCATTATAACTGTCAGCTCTAATCCCTACAGCGGACTTACGAGCCTTTTTAAGTCAAGGTGGCTCCCCAAGCAGCACTTTGAGGTTCCGTATCGAATCGAAGTATTCCACAGCCGTGGTACGTGCGGCCTTGGAAAGGGTAGGCCAATCCTTGATCACCCTCCGGCAAGCCTCGACGGCTTCCCCCAGATTGGAAACAAACAGCATCCCAGATTCGTCTCGAAAATATTTCTCCGCCCCTGTCGGCTCTGTCACGACGGGACGTCCAAGTGCCAGAAAGGCGGCAGCTCGGTCACTCAGCCATCCGCTTCCCATCAATGCTTCTAATTTCACTGCGGTGAACTCAGCTGTCGCCCCTTCTAGATAACGATAGTATGCGGCAGGGGTACGGGTCAGTTTATGTGGCGTCACGACACGCCACCCCAGTGACTGTAAGCGCTCTCTCTCCGGATCATCCGTGTTGAGGTTCATCGCAAGTTCAAAGACCACTTCGGGTATCTTTCTTGGCAACTCAAGATAGGGTGCGAAAGCCGCCTGCTTTGAGTAATCGTGCCATTCCCCTCCTATCACGATGTTTCCGTCCCAATACCATTGGCCGATTGTTGTAAATCGCTGTTTCCCCAAAGGACGAGGCTGAGGTAGAAGCAGTTGCGTATCAACCAAAGGATAATAGCTTTTCCAGTGAACAATCGGCTTTGGCAGACGCGGATCGATTGAGTCCATGCAGAGACCGACAGACCAAAACTCGTCATGGCATGACTGACCCATTTCCATTTGGTCCATCCAGAAAAGAACCTCGGTGGGATCGAGACTGCAGAGAAGGCGCCGTCCGAAAATGTTCACCAAAGGCGGTTTTACTGAATAACTCAGATTCAGTATTGTGGCATGGGGAGCAAGTTCACTGAGTTCTTCAACGGTCATTCCGAAGGCCTTCATCGATCCTAGATGGTGCTCCTCTGGACCTGTTTCGTTTTGGTTCGGTCGTAGGAAGAGGCAATACTCAAGCCCATAAAAAGCCATGCGGCGCTGAAAAGTTCGGACGCAGTGGGCGTCCTTTTTGGGATCTCCGCTTTCTTGGAGTACCTCCAGCCAAATTCCCCTCTTCCCCATTCGATTCAAGCCCACGAGGTATTGAAGTGGGACGGAAAAATTCCCTCCCCCTTCGGGATATTTGGCGGAGAAGCCGCAACCGGTGAAGACTGGTGGCCTGCTCACAAGTCTCCTATGAATCTGGTGTGGGCACTTTTTTGAGAGCGAACTGATGGGGAAAAGGTTTAGCAGCTGCATGTGCCTCCGCCGCTGTATCTAATAAGGTCTTATTCAGTGCAGATTCATTGGGCTTCGATTCATTGTAGGCTTTGAGACTCAAGATATCACGATCCGTAGTATGAACGAGTGCCCAAGAATCAATTTTAGACTTCATTGTCGCCGCCTCGGACGCGCCATCCGAGTGAGGCGATGAGCCCCCTACACCATTCTCCATGGCGGCAATGCTACGGATCTTTGCAGCTGCTGCCCACTTCTTGCCCAAAATCTTCCGTACTTCTTCTGCCTGCTTCAGTTGAGGAGTCTGCTCGGTCGCAAGGTTCACACCTGATGCCAGTTCATCTGCCGTATAGTTGCGGATCGGATTGCCATCTATTGAAAGCTTATAGGATCCTGGCTTCAGCCCACTCACTTTCAGAGTCTCCCTGTTGAACTCGCTGTTGAAGGGAACAAAATCCAAGGCCCCTTTGATCTCATCGGTCAACGGGAACGGCAAAGATTTCTCAAGACATGTGAAGGAAAGCTCCTCCGGAGTCGCCTTGATATCCGTTAAATCGCAGTTGTCGCAACTCACTGCTTTTCCAGAAGCAGCATCTACACCGATCCTCGACACATCACCGCTCGGCTTCTGTGCTTTTAGAAATTCATAAGCCATCACGAAGTGTCCTACGGGACCTGGGTGGACGCGGTCGGGACCCACGATACTCGCCGATGCGTTCGTTTTCTGGACGGCTGTGTTGATAGTGGTCATTGGCCCGTTGAAATCTACTAGTAAGGCACCGCGCTGGGCGGCTAGAGACTCCACTTCATGAGCAAATCGACTCAGTGCTGCAGCGCATCCGGGTTTATTTGTTGCCTTTAACTGACCAGTATCGTCGAAGATCGAGGGCGTAATCAGAATGAGACGTGCCCCTGAATTCGTGATCAACGAGGTCAATGTGGCCATATTTGTTCGATATGCACCATTTGCCTCCCCCTTGAGTGCTTCTAGTTGGGAAGAGGGAATGTTCGAGGCGTCGTACAGGTTCCGATTCACGTCATTCATGCCCAGCATTACCGAGACTACTGTAGGCTTATGATCAAGGCAGTCCCAAGAAAGACGCCTTAGTGCACCCGAAGCCCTGTCCCCGCCAATGCCACAGTTAATGACCTCAAGCTTGCTTTCAGGAAATCGCGTCACATAAAAAACCTCCACCTCCCTGTGATAGGAACCTCCGTGGGTAATGCTATCGCCTAAGGCACACCACCGATCACCGTTACTGAACGAAGTGGAACTTTGCGCTGAAGAGAATTGCAGCAAACAAAGCGCTGAAATCAGGAGGAGAACACTCTTTTTCATAATTGTGATTTATCAAACATCAGCTCGATCAAGCAAACTTTGCAGTACCTTCTCTGCTTCAAATATTTCACGGGCAATCTCAAGCGCGGCACGACTGTGCCTCCTATAGTCGGCCCGAATTGATGCCACTCCATCTATGATTTCCTGCATGGTGGAGAAGGAAAGTAACCCCTCCTTGCCACCATAATGGGAAGTGAATCCGGTTTCCTGAGTGATCACAGGGCGCCCTGCCGCAAGATAACAAGCCGTGCGGTCGCTAAACCATCCAGTATTCAGGCGGATGTACTGGTCTTTAGCACAGGTAAACTCTCCTTTCGAGTTGCGTATATAATCTCTATAATCGTTCCAATTGACGCTCAGATCGTGGGGAAGGATGAGCCGCCAATCGTTCTTTTCAAAGAGCCCCCTCTCTTCTTCCTCCTTAATATCAGTAGCTAATTCGAACGGTTCGCCAGAAAGTTTTGGTGCCTCCACGAAGCGCAAAAATTCGACAGACTTACTCCATAGATAATTGGAATTCTTCCAGACGATGTCCTTCTTGCCACTGGTGGACCAGTTGCAAATCGAAGTGAAGAGCTTTCCGGGAGGTGGTTCCGTCGCCTCGATCGAATCACACCAAAGATCGGTCACCACCGGTTGTCTGGTCGTCAGCCATGTGAAGCCATTAGTGGGAACGACAAACGCCTTGGTTCCTATATTCTCGCCAAAGGTGAATAAATGCCTGTGAGCACGGAGATAGCTGATTGTTTCTTTCTCCCCCTGATCAACCTTGATCTGCTCTACTCCTGGATCGCTTTCAACGTAAATCAAGTGATGGATTGAGGAAAGTTCCTCGTTCAGATCATGCGAACCGCAGATATTCAGGGCGCAATCAGCCTCCTTGTAGAGTGTCGTCAGTGCGGCCTGCGACATCCCAGAAATCTCGAAAGGATCCTTGTAACGCGCACAGTAGGCCCATCGTCCCTCGAACCCATGCTCTCGGGCAAGCTGACCCAGTGTCTGCGCGGCATAGGAAAAGTCGTCTGAAATATCGAAGGCAACTGGGTTGTACGGATAGTTTGATGTATCCTCCACATAATAGACCTCATGACCGAGTCGTTGCAGGCCGACGATGTAATGGATATGCTGCCAAATGACACCGGCGATGGGGCAACCGCCCATGAATCCGAGCACGATAATTTTCTTTCGTTTCATGAGTCAGATCTTTTACCCGAAGTCTCGGAATTTGCTCCTTCTTCCTCAGCGTGCGTATGACCGGCTGCCTTGTAAAGGCGTGCGTATGACCCTCCGGCAGCAAGCAGTTCCGATCCAGTTCCCTGCTCGGCTATATACCCATTCTCAAGCAGGACAATACGTCCCAGATGGTGCACGGTAGAGATCCGGTGGGTGATGATAAGCGTTGTACGATTACGCATAAGATCAGCGATAGTCTCCATGATCGCTTTCTCAGTGGTGGAATCCAGCGCAGAGGTCGGCTCATCCAGCAGCAGTATCGGGGCGTTTTTCAAAAAGGCGCGAGCGATACCTATACGCTGTCTCTGGCCAACACTGAGATGCCCTCCTCTTTCCCCTACCGGCGTTTCAAACCCTTGGGGTTGGGCCATGATAAAATCGTACGCCTGCGCCCGCCTTGCCGCCTCGACGATCTCCATGTCGGTTGCTCCCTCCCGGCCATAGGCGATGTTCTCACGGATGCTACTAGAAAAAAGCAGCGTGTCCTGGAGCACCATACCGATCTGGGAGCGGAGCGAGGACTTTGTAACTGTCCTAAGATCATGCCCGTCAATCCGGACAACTCCGGCTGTGGGATCGTAAAAGCGTGGCACCAAACTCAATAGAGTGCTCTTACCTGCTCCCGTGCCTCCCACAAAAGCGACTGTTTCGCCCGGTATAATCTCGAGATTTACTCCTGCGAGCACAGGTGCCTTGGGGTCGTAGGCAAAGGAAACACCAGTGAAGGAAATCTCACCTCTGGCCGTCCCGAGATCAATTGCCCCAGGGGTATCCCTTGTCTCTTCCTCCCGGTCGAGCACTTCAAAACAGCGCTGAGCCCCAGCAGCTGCCCCCTCCAGCGCCCAAGCCGTGTAGGTCAGTTGTTGGATCGGTTGATAAAGCGTTGCGAGATATGCAACAAAGACAAGTAAATCCCCAAGGCTGAGACTTCCACGAAGCACTTGAAGAGATCCTTCACAATACAATACCGAGGTGCCAACTGCCATCAATGTGGTCACCACAAGCGCGCTCTTCATCGAAGTCATATTGAGACGGAAGTTGGCTTCCAAACTGCGGGTAGCGTGGCGCACGAACTGTTGTACTTCGAATGACTCACGGCCAAAGGCTTGGACCATCCGGATTGAACCCAATCCTTCCTGTGTGGTTGCCAGTAAATCGCTCTCCCTCTCCTGAATGGTTGTCGATTCTCTTCGGATCCTGTCACCGTAATGTCGTATCGCCCAAAACAACGGTGGAGTCACAGCCATCGACACAAGGGTGAGTTTCCAATTCATCCGCAGCATAATCGCCAGTGCACTCACTAATGTGACCACAGCACCAAAAATCGTAGCAAATCCCTTGTTGTAGATTGTTTGGATCGACTGCGAGTCGTAAGCAACGCGGAATGAGGAATCGCTACTCCTACGAGCATCATGGAACTGCAGAGGCAGTGCTTGAAGGCAACTGTAAAGCTGGGTGCGAAGATGGAGGAGTGCCTTGAGTCCTATCTTGATCAGCAGGGTATTGGAGAATAGGTTTCCCAAGCCAGCGAGCAGGGTAATGAGCACCAGCGCCACGGTTAGACCGATGATTGCACCAATGTCATTAGTCCAACCAAACCAGCGTGAAATAAACTGATGGGCATCGGCGACACCTGTGGCCTTTTTTCCCTGAAGAATACCGTCGACGATGTACTTAAATGGCCAGGGAGCGAGGAGGTTAAATCCGATTCCTGCCGACATAAAAATCACCGCCAGCAAGGTCTGGCCGGTATAGGCACGGAAATAGCGTAGCGTGCGTAGATAGATAGACATGCCTACCTATTGGGTAGGGTAATAAAGCGCTATCTTCAAGTCGCGTCGCACGATCTCTGATATTACTGAGCATGCAACAGGAGCGGCACATGCGGACACTCTCTTTAAAACCGGAAATTGCCACCCCTGCCGCCCGCGTCTAGTTTCTTCCTCATGCAACGCCGCTGGATCCTGCCCTCCGCTCATGACGCGGTTATCGTGCGACGTTTGGTGGAGGAACTTGGAATCCCAGATGTGGTGGCAGGCCTACTGACAGCGCGAGGTTACACCACACCGAGTGAAGCCTCTCTCTTTCTGGACCCCCGTCTGGCTTCCCTCCGCCCACCAGAGGACATTCCTGGGATTCTACTTGCTGCTGATCGTCTGCAGGGAGCCATAGCCAAAGGGGAAAGAATCACCCTCTATGGTGACTACGATGTCGATGGAATTTCTTCTCTGGCGATTCTATGCCGCTTCCTCCGATCGGCGGGCGCGATGGTAGAATGCTTTATTCCCGACCGTGCCTCGGAAGGATACGGCCTAAGCACCTCAGGAGTTTTACGTTGTCTTAGGGAGAGCAGTCCGAACCTTCTTGTAGCGGTCGACTGCGGCACGAATTCACGCGCAGAGGCTGAGCAACTCCGTAGAGCCGAGTGCGAACTCATCGTTCTAGATCACCATGAACCGGGCGTCATTACTGCACTTCCCGCCTGTGCAGCACTAGTGAATCCCAAACTGGGAAATGACTTCCACTACCTATGCAGCGCCGGAATCGTGTTCAAGCTCTGCCACGCGATGCAGAAACTGAAACCAGTCGAAGGCGTTGATCTTCGGGATTTTCTCGATCTGGTTGCAGTCGGCACGATTGCCGACATTGTGCCCCTTCGCGGAGAGAACCGTATCTTGGTCCGAGCCGGACTCCGACAACTAGAACGCTCGAGATGGCCTGGCCTCCATGCTCTTCTCGACGTTTCCGGAGCAACCGCCCCTTATGACCCCTCGGATGTTGGCTTTAAGATCGGACCAAGAATAAACGCGGCTGGACGACTTGGAAGTGCTACAGACGCCCTCTCTCTTCTCCTAAGTGATGACATCGGCGAAACCGTAAGGATTGCAGCTCACCTCGACAGGCAGAACCGTGAACGCCAGACCGTGGAACGCGATGTAACGTTCCAAGTGGAGGAATGGATTTCCACGCATTTCGATCCTCATATCCATGCCAGCATCGTGGCGGGTCAGCGCGACTGGCATCAGGGGGTTGTTGGCATCGTCGCTTCGCGTATTGCAAGACGCTGGCATCGTCCGACCCTCATCGTTGGGTTCGACGGCACTGGATCTGGAAAGGGAAGCGGCCGCAGCATAGAAGGCATGCCGCTCGTTGAAGCATTAGGTCGCTGTTCTTCACTCCTTGATGCGTTTGGCGGCCACGACATGGCAGCGGGACTCAGTCTTAATGAATCGCGACTCACAGACCTGCGAGAGAGCTTTGAAACCGCAACTCGTGAACTGATTAGCGATGAGGATCTGATACCGCGGCTGCGACTTGACGCGGAACTAGACCTTAACATGGCTGACGAAGAATGGCTTAACACCCAGGATCGTCTTGCCCCCTTTGGCACATCGAATTCCCAGCCCCTTCTATTTTCACGAGGAATCACACCAACCTCCCAACCTCGCGTCCTCAAGGAGAAACATCTGCGCATGGAACTTAGGAGTTCTGGAAAAAAAAGGAACGCCATCTGGTTCAATGCAACGCTCGACGAACTTCCACGACCTCCCTGGGATGTCGCCTACACTGTAAACCGGAACACTTGGCAGGGACGCGACGAAGCGCAGATCCAGATCGTGGCCGTCCGCGGTGCTGCATGATGCCCCAACCTTACAAAAGAAAGCCTTCACAAACGAAAAGTGAGGAGTTCAAGGCCGTCTTTACCCCGAAAAAGACCTCCAAACTTCCTGAAAAACTGCTTTCTCATCCTCCTCACGAACTGCACACACCCCTTGATAGACTAGGTTGGATCAACCGCCCCCAATTAAGGGCTCTGGGCACGCTTGGGATCACTTCCCTCCGCAGTCTGCTGGAGCATTACCCCCGTCGGCATGAAGATCGCCGCCTTTTCCCACGTTTTCCAGAACAGGAAAGCGACAGTTTTTGTTGTCTGAGCGGCACCGTGGGCAAAACGACCTTCAGGCGATTTGGTCGGATGCGCAGTTACGAAGCCGAAATCGAAGAGGCATCCGGTTCCGTCTCTGGTGCGCGAATCATACTCCGTTGGTTCAATCTCTTTCACATCCAAAAAACCGTGCTTTCTGGCATGCGCCTCATTGTTTACGGTCGTGTGCGGCGCCGCGGCAAGCGGCTCATGATGGAACATCCGGAATTCGAGGTCGTTACGGATGAAGACAGGCAGAGCATCCATCTAGACCGTATTGTGCCGATTTATCCCGCAGGCGCTGGCATCAGCGTCCGCGTAATCCGCACGTTAATTTATCGAGCTTTGAACGAAACCGATTGGAGCAGCTGTGTTGATCCCCTCCATCATCAGCCCTACAATGGAATCAGACCTTGGGAGCAGGCTGACTGGCGGAGTGCATTGAATAGCATCCACTTTCCAGGATATTCGGAGGAATTGGAAGCCGCCCGCAGAGAACTTTCTCTAAGAGAACTGCTCGGCCTTCAGGCCATGGTACTCATCCGTAGAAACGAGTCACGAAGACCAAGGGGCGCCCCAAAAAAATCTGCAGGACAACTTCTCGATTCCTTTTTAAAAGCTCTTCCATTTGTTCTCACCGATGCCCAGAAGCGGGCCGTCGGAACGATCCGCAACGACATGGACATGCCTCATCGGATGCATCGGCTCCTACAGGGTGATGTCGGATCGGGGAAAACCGTTGTGGCCGCCTCAGCCATGCTTCTTTCAATTGAAGCAGGACATCGCGCGATTCTGATGGCCCCCACACAAATCCTTGCAGAACAGCATTTCATGAATTTCCTCACTTGGCTTGCCCCGCTTGGTGTCCCTGTAAGACTGCTAACCGCAAACCGGAAAGTTTCTGAATTCCAAGCATCCGGCCCGGGAGGAAGACCTTCTGCAGTAATCGGTACTCATGCCCTCCTTCACAATGATGAGGTACTCGCTGGATCCGGACTTGTTGTAATAGATGAACAGCACAAATTCGGTGTTCTCCAGCGCAGACAACTCGCCTCTCCATCATCCGCACCCGATGTGCTGGTAATGACCGCTACTCCAATTCCACGCACACTTGCTCAGACTCTTTATGGTGATCTCGATATCTCCTGTCTCGATGAATTGCCAGCTGGAAGGGGGGCAGTTCGTACAGCGGTTCGCAGAAGGGAAAAACTTCCTGAGATCACAATCTACATGAGGGAACAACTCAAGGCAGGACGGCAGGCACTGATCGTCTATCCACTGATCGAGGAGTCGGAGAAGCTGGCCAGCAAGGCAGCCGAAGCCGAAATCATGGCATGGAGGGAACGTGTCGCTCCCTTTTCTTGTTCTCTGCTGCATGGTAGAATGAATGCCAAAGAGAAGGAATCTGTCATGGAATCGTTCCGCAATGGAACCATCAAGGTACTGGTGAGCACTTCGGTGATCGAAGTTGGAGTCGATGTCCCCAACGCCACTTTCATGCTTGTTGAAAACGCGGAACGCTTCGGTCTCGCTCAGCTTCACCAACTCCGCGGTCGTATCGGGCGAGGCCACCATGCCTCCACTTGTGTGCTAATCGACGGGAGCGGCAAGGAGGAATCCTTGGAACGGCTTGCAATTCTGGAAAAAAGCACCGACGGCTTTGTCATTGCAGAGGAGGATCTCCGCCTCCGTGGCTCTGGTGACATTCTTGGAACGACCCAGAGTGGACTTCCCCCGCTGAAAATCGCCGATCTGCACCGTGATGCTGACTTGATCCCCGTGGCTACAGCTGCGGCTGCAAGAATTCTTGCGGAGGATCCGAACCTGATCTTGCCACATAACGCTATGCTTCAGCGACTCCGCTCAACTTATGCAGATCAACTGGCATCAAACGAAGGGTAACAGTTGTATTGAATAAGGGATTGTGCGTATGGTTTGCACTCCGGAAACGGATGGCGGGGTAGCCAAGTGGTAAGGCCGGGCTCTGCAAAAGCCCCATGCGACGGTTCGATTCCGTCCCCCGCCTCTCCGTCAAATGTCGATAAGGGATGGGACTGTCTGTGGTGCGTACGTTGACCGATTAATTCTTTCCAGTCAGCTTCCTTTCGATTTCCTCAAGTGTTTCCCCTTTGGTTTCTGGAAGCTTCATCAGGATGAAGCACCCACCCATCACGCAAATCACCCCGTAGAGCCAGAAGGTGCCTGATGCACCAAGAAACTTATTTAAAATGGGAAACGTGCAGGTCAGGAGAAAGCAAGCGATCCAAAGGGACATCACGGCAATGGACATCGCGGCCCCGCGGATGCGGTTGGGAAAAATTTCGGATATGACAACCCATGTTACCGGGGCCAGCGACATGGCATAGCAACCAATCGCCGTCAGAACGAGAAAGAGCACCGGCAACCCGCTCGCGTGGCGGTAATAACAGAACCCGAGAGCCAGATAGATGGCAGCCAGTCCGAAGGAGCCCAGCAGCATGAGCGGCCGGCGGCCGACACGATCGACAAAACCGAGCGCGACAAAGGTAAGGAGCAGGTTCACCGAACCCGTCCAGGCAATGTTCTTCAGCACGCTGGAGATGTCGTATCCGGCGGCGCGGAAGATCTCCTCGGCATAGTTGAAGATGACGTTGATTCCGCACCACTGCTGGAAGACAGCCAGCGTGACGCCAAGTACGAGCACCTTGCGGAGGCGAGGATTGAGCAGGTCAGCGAACCTGACTTTTCTCTCCTGATCGCGCAGGAGCGTTTCCCCCACATCCTTTAACTCGGCATCAGCGTAGTTTTTTCCCCCGATATTATTGAGAATGCCGCGGGCCCTGTCCACAAGTCCTTTCTTGATCAGCCACCTTGGACTCTCCGGAACCATGAACATTCCGATTAGGAAGAACAGCGATGGAATAGAGGTAAGGGCAAACATCCAGCGCCAGCCACTCTGCCCGAACCAAGAATGCAGGATAAAGTCATCGCTGGCTCCAGTCGGCAGGGTACGCACGAGCCACCAGTTCAGCAACTGGGAGAGCAACACCCCCACGACAATGGTGAGCTGGTTCACCGATACCAGTCGTCCCCTCATCTGAGCCGGGGCAATTTCAGAAATATACATAGGCGAGAGACTCGATGCGAGGCCGATGGCGACGCCTCCCAGCATACGCCAGAAGACAAAAACGCTGAAGGTTCCGGCAAGTCCGTTGCCGACCGAGGTGATCGCAAAGAGAGCAGCAGCAGCAATCAAAAGTCGTTTCCTTCCGAGGCGGTCACTCAAGACTCCCGTGATGAGAGCCCCAAAGAGACATCCGATGAGCGCGCAACTGTTGGCCCATCCCGAGAGAAGGGCATTGTCTTGGATCTGAAAATAACGCTCAAAGAAAGGTTTCGCCCCGCCGATCACCACCCAGTCCCACCCAAAAAGAAGCCCTCCTAGGGCGGCCACAAGCGCAATGAGCCAGATGTAGCAAAGATTGAGCCTAGCCGGTGAATCAGGGGTGTGAGCGGGGATGGAAACGGTGATCATTGAAGGACAAGCTTCTCGTTAATCCGGCCTTACACTAACAAGTACGACACCATGAGGCGGAACGCTCGCCTCAAACTTCTCCAGATGGGAGCCGATGTCCTTCTGGCGCCAAAGATCTCGCGCGATTTGCCTGCCCACGATGCCAAGATCACCCCATGTGACGGCCATGGTCCGCGGTTTCTCGGAGAGATTGAAAAGTCCCACCGCCTTCGATCCATCGGACAGGACCTTCACAAGCACAAATTCCGCTGCGCTCTCGCGCAGGACGCCGGCCTGCTTGCCGAGGGGATCCTGATCCACATCAATGACTTCCGGATTGCAAAGAACATTTAACGTGAAGGCATCGAGTTTGGTCATGTCGCCGCTAAAAAAAAGCGGCGCAGCCATGAGCGCCCACATGCTCATATAGCTGTATTGCTCGTCCGGGGTGAGTGTCGTCTGATGGGCGATCCCCAATCCGTGCGCATTGCCCACCCATCCGATCAGGATGTAATCCGGATCGTTCCACGCACCGGGCCGGGCACACGCCCAATGATGGGCATTGCTCATGCCGATACTAAAAAATCCTGGAAGGCGTGCGTTGTGCGCGAGTCCCAGATCACCCGTGGTGCGCCAACTGTTACCGACTTCGCCCCCCCATTTCCAGACATCGCCCATTCCGTATTGGCAGAGGTTTAGAACAATGTCACGAGACTGCTGCTTCAGAATCTCCCCCATGAGCTGATACGGTTTCTTCATTGCGGCAAGGTCGGGATTTTTTCCCGCCACATGAGAGTAACTGCACCAGTCGTACTTGAGAAAATCGAACCCCCAGTCGGCAAATTGTTTCGCGTCCTGAGCCTCGTGCTGGAATGCCCCTTCGTAGTTGGCACAGGTCTTTGGGCCGGGAGAGGTGTACAAACCCGCCTTCAACCCCTTGCCATGGATATAATCGGCTAGGGCCTTCATATCGGGAAACTTTTCGTTGCCGGTGATGTTGCCAGTAGTATCGCGTTTTCCCATCCAGCAGTCATCGACATTGACATACTGGTATCCGGCATCAGCCATGCCACTAGAAATCAAAGCGTCGGCTGCCGAGCGCATGTCGGCTTCGGTGACTCTGTTATAAAAGGAGTACCAGTCGTTAAACCCCATTTGGGGAGTCAGGGAAATCCTCTCCCCCACAATTATCTTGAAGACTTTGGTCGCCGAACCGTGTTCATTTTTTGCGCCTAGTGTGACGACATATTCCCCTTTGGCGGGGGAGGTTCCAGTAATTATCCCCGTCGAGCCGTCAATCGTCAGCCCCTGCGGTAGTTGTACTGCCGAAAACTCCATCGGTCGGTCACCCGTGCAGGGGATCCGGTAAAGAAATGGATGCCCCGGCCGTACGCCGTACACACGAGGTCCGTTGATGCGTGGGTCAGGACCGGGTTTGGGGGTAAGTATCGGGGGTGATTGTGGAGCAAGCAGTTGTGTTGCACGAAGTGGCTGCGACGAGGCACAAATGCTGAGGGCCGCCAACATCAGCATGATTCGAATGTTACCAAGATTGCCGGGGAAGCAGAGAGTTGCCGAACCATCTGAGGATTCCTTCGATGTTATTTCCTTTATGTTCATATTTAGAGCGTTTGTTCTCCGAGCAAATCGGCTGCCGCAGCATGGCTTGGATCACTGAGAAGGATTTTCCTCACTAGGGAGATGCCTCTTGATCTGTTTCCAATACCCAGCTCAGCCTGTGCTCTCAGGAAGAGAGCCGTTAGCTCCTGCCGCTTCCGGATGTCATCGTCAAAGAGAAGCATTGTCGGCAAGGAGGTTGCGAAGTAGTCAATCCTAGCCTCGCTCTTTGATAGCTCGTGAGCGTGGGAGAGCAAACTGCGTAAAAGTTTTCTTGATGCAGCTTTCCTTCCCAAGCGTTCAAGCGAGAGAGCTGAGTAATAGGACATCTCGGAAAAGATACGGACGCTCATCTCTTGAAAATCCCCCCTTGCCTCAGTCGCGACTTTCCAGTGACGTCTGGCGGCTTCCATGTTCCCAGTCAGATCAAGAGCTACACCAAGCCAATAATGGATGTTGCTCTGGTTGGATAGAAGGTGCTTTGCCTCACTAAGGTTTGGCGGGGAATCAAGTGCCTGACGGAAATGTTCACAGGCAATCGTCGGCTCATTTGCTTGAAGGGCACGGCGACCGAGCGCGAGGTGGGTGCGGACATACTGTCCGAGTGCTTGCCCCTCGCCTCCTTCCCATGGCTGGAAATTCCGTTTTGAAAGGATAGCTAGCGCCTTGAGGTGCTGGCCGATCTGATTGTAAAGGGCGCAGATTTCGACGGCGAGATCATCCCGCCGATCCACAAGCTTCGGATGCTTTTCCAGCTCAAGAAGACGTTTCGAAGGAGTTACTCCGAGGCGTTTCCAGAGTTGGTCCCGCTCGTAAAGCAGGCGGGCATCATCTGGATTAGTCCGGAAGGCTTTCTCGTAGGCACGGCGGGCGAGGGCAGGTTTCTGGGAAACATTGAAGTAACCGATCCCAAGATTGCGCCAGACGACTGAATAACCAGAGTTGAGTTTCACACTCTTTTCCCAGAAAGCTATCGCCTCGACGTGACGCCGGCGATCATAGAGGAGGTTTCCTAAGTAGTAGGGAGCTCGAGCGTCGTTGGGATTAACCCGCATCGCCCACTGAAGGATCGGGATTTCATCAAGCCTAGAGGGGAAGCAGTAGTCGGCGGAGGCTTTGGGCGCCTCAAGGAAAGCTGCAAGAGACTTTTTCTCCTCTCCCAACAAGTCAAGGAGCCATCCCCGGTAATAAAAAACAAGTGGCGCGGTGCCTGGATCGGGATCCGTATTATCGAGCAGGGTAAGGGCTTCGGCAAAGAAGCCGGCACTTGCGAAATCGAGCACGAGATCGAATCGGGTCTGGGTATCGCAGGATATTTGCTCACCAGCGAGATGACGGGACCACCAGTCCAGCGGATCAAGTGATCTCGTGTTGCGGATCTCATCGGCGGCCTCATCTTGCCTTCCAAGTTTGCCAAGCACCATCGCCCGAAGATTGCGGGCACGAAGATTCTCGGTATTGAGCCTAAGCGAAGCGTCGATATGCCCAAGCGCCTCATTCCAATTATCCTTCCGGCAATCGAGTTCGGCAATCTGGTGGTAGGCGGCGGCTTTCCAATGCTGGTTCCACACAGATTTGTAAAAGGCTGCGTAAGCCTCTTCCTCCCGCCCGAGATAGCGAAGAGTCAGGCCTAGGTTATAGAATGCCTCCCCGTCATAAGGATTGGCGTTACGCAGGGTAAGCCGTTCGATCGCCTTTCGTAAAAGCACCTCTGCCTCCGTAAACTCACCTCGCAGGAAATGGCGTCGGCCAAGGGCGTTGTTGCAGCGGGCATCGCCTGGATCACGACGGATCGCCTCCTTCCAATAGGCCTCAGGACTGCGTGTTGCATGGCGGTACTGCTCGAGATGAAGTCCGGTAATGTAAAGTTCGTCGGTACTTGTGATCTCGGCGGGAAGAGGGGGTTCGGTGGCCGGTGGTGGGACATCGACCCGCCTGATCACCTGAGGTGTGTACGAGATGATTTCTCGACCAGCAGCATCGGCAACCCACAGGGTGAGATCGTTTTCCATGACCCCCTTGGGCACTCTCACTTCGGTTGCAAAGGAGGCGCCTGGCGCAAGATCGCACTTGAAGCTCCCAATTGATTCGCCATTTGCTAGGAGCGAAATTGCTGCACCGTCAAAACACTCCGTGACCGAGATGCCGAAATGGGCCGCTTCGTTCTTAAGGAGGAGGCTCACTGCGGCCTTGGTATTGGCATGGCTGGCTGGGCCGATTTTCTGGATCGGATACCAAAACTGGCTCCATGTTTTTGTCTCGCCTGGCATGAGAAAGGAGAAGTCGGGCTGATTATCGGTATAGACCCCGGCCATAATCTCGATGTATGGCCCGTCGCTATCGGTGAGATTGCGATCCCATGCGTAGCCGAACTCATGATTCCCCCATGTCCATTGCTTCTTGCCAGGAGCAATGTGATGGTTGGCCACATGCACGACTCCGGCCCGTGCACCATGATCGTAGCCCCCGAAAAAGTCTCCCTTAGATCCCATGCACATGTAGGAGGTAGGCACGGGGATGTTCGCATAGAAGGAAAGGTCATTGGGAGGGTAGTCAAGCGGAGCCGAACCACCGCAATTGGGAGGGACAAAATCCCGTGGAATCTCGTCATCGGGCACTCCGCTTCTCCCGCGCTTCCCGTAATCGACCCCGTAATAGTGATCTCTGCAATGTGGATACTCACTCATGGAGCGCCGTGCATGGTCTGCCACATAGGCCACATCTGGAGGGAAAAAACTCTGGTAGGATTCATGGACCCGAGTCGCGACATTCGCCCACCAGAGGAAAGTCTGAACGCACGCCGTCCTGTTGTAGACACGAACCTTCAGCTCGATGAACGCCTTGCCAGGATGAAGGCAGACCCCGTGCATTCCTTTCATACGCAGCATCGGATCGTGGTCACTACACCAGACCGTAATGCTGCCATCCCCCTGACGTTCCACCTCAATATCCACCGGCATGAAGGTGGCGGGGCGGTGATGCTGAGGCCAGTTGAACTCGACTCCTCCCGAAATCCACGGGCCCGCCAGTCCCACAAGGGCGGGTTTGATCACATTCTGCCTGTAAAAGAAGTCGTAGCCATTCGTCTTGTCTTGGCCGATGTGGATGCGTCCCCCGATCTCCGGCAGGATCATCACGCGCAGATACTCGTTCTCAATCCAGACAGCATCCCATGCGCGATCCGTGCTTCTCTCCGCAATGCGGTCGTAAAACGGGAGTGGGTAAACCTTGCCGCAGCTTCCCTGATAGACGCGTTTCTCCAGAAACATCGGATTTTTGTCTGGGGACAGTGGTGAATAGGTCGGGAGCACGACTGCTTCACGACGAACTTGTACTTGGGAGGACATAGAAGGTTGCTAGACTTTCCGCCAGCTTGCCATCTCGGAAACCTCAATGGCAATAGACAGTCCTCTGATAAACCTTCACTATCTTCCAATGGAACAGGTGCTACACACCAAAACCCACGGCTTTTCGAAACAACGTATGGTAGTGGTGCCCAGTCCGGTCTGGAAACGTTTCGAAAAACATCCCCTGCTAAATGGCCTTCGCGTTACCGATGCAGGATTTTTCCCCAAAGCCTCAGGACACCTTGTGTTCAGGGCTAAGGGAACGGAAACTGAGATCCTAATCGCCTGTCTTGCTGGCGAGGGAGTTGTCCAGATAAACGAGGAGAGTTTTTTTGTCCGCCCAGGCAATCTTGTCTGGATCCCCTCGCGTATGGCACACCGCTACGCATCCTCTTCTCAGAATCCATGGAGCATCCTCTGGGTTCACTTCACCGGGACGGAGCTTGAAGACTGGCACTTGATGATTTTCGATAAAGCCTCGGAACCGATCTGTCAAATTCCCGCAAACCGCATTGGTGAACTCTCTCTGGACCATATCCACGCCACGCTAGAAAAAGGGTATTCTCTTCTTAATCTCGTGGAGGCTTCCAATGCCTTACGCTACTCCCTGTGTGTTTTGGCCAGATTGTGTCACCGCCCTGGTTCCACCCTAACCGCCCGCTCACGCGTGGTTGCCTCAATCGAAAAACTTCGGAAAAGTTGCAAGTTGACGCTCCGGATCGACGAACTGGCGGCACAAGCAGGCGTTTCTGTTTCCCACTACTCTGCAATCTTCAAGAAAGAAACTGGATTTTCACCCATCGACTTTCTCCTTCGTCACCGAATTCAGCTCGCAGCACAGTATCTTATCACGAGTATGGAAACGGTCACTGCCATTGCAGCCAGCGTCGGGTATGATGACCCCTACTATTTCTCCAGATCCTTCCGGAAAATCATGGGCTGCTCGCCACGATTCTACCGCAAGAACTACGGCCACGCTACATTGCAACCGTAACACTAGAGACTTATTAATGGATCGAACCAACAGCAGTAGATACTCAGTGACTCTGGAAGGGCGCTTTAACTTTCGCCTGCTTTTCGTGTTTGAATAATAATGAGTGATTATCGATTTATGTTAAAATTTACCGTGGACTATGCAATTGTTTCATTAACCGTATGCCTGCTTGCCATCACGTCAGGCGCGGTGAAAGCGGATGTGAAGGCCGTTGATGTAAGTCCCGTGTGGGCAGGACATCCGGTTGGATTTTCATTACTCACGCATGGCGACCTGCAGTTTGTGGCGTTTTACGACGACCAGCGGCAGCTTACTCTCGCTCAGCGCACACTCTCTTCAACGAAGTGGAAATTCAAAAGGCTGCCCACTTTTGTCGGCTGGGATTCCCATAATTACGTCACGATGGCTTTGGACCGTGACAATATTCTTCATGTGAGTGGAAACATGCATGTGGTACCGCTGATTTATTTTCGCGGAAGCAAGCCGCTCGATATCGATAGCGTGAAACCCGTGAAGCAGATGACAGGAGATCGTGAAAAACATGTGACCTATCCAAAGTTTTACAGCACCCCAAGCGGGCAACTCGTATTCGCCTACCGCGACGGCAGGAGCGGGAGCGGTGACAATCTCATGAATGTTTTCGACGAAACGACCAGCACTTGGAGACGGTTTCTCGATACACCACTCATGGCCGGAAACGGGCAGATGAATGCCTATATGATTGATCCGGAAAAAGGTGCTGACGGTTATTATCATGTCACCTGGGTATGGCGAAATACGCCTGACGCCTCCTCGAACCACGATCTGAGCTACCTACGCAGCAAGGATTGGGTTCATTGGGAAACAATTAATGGCATATCGGTGCAACTACCCGTAACGATCAAGACCCCGGGAGTGATTGTGGATCCGATCCCCGAAAAAGGAGGCATCGTGAACGGCACTGGAGTCGTCGGTTTCGATCAATCTGGAAAACTGATCATTTCGTATTTCAAGTTCGATGCCAAAGGCAACACGCAGCTTTATCTTGCCCGATTCGAGAACGGTGAATGGAAACACTACCAGGCATCGGACTGGAAGTTTCGGTGCGATTTCGAGGGTGGCGGTACCCTCGTCAAGCAATTGCGGGTTGGCGCTGTTAGTTGGAGTAACGGAACCCTATCAATTCCAATCTGGCACAAAATATATGGCTCTGGTGTGTGGAAGATCGACCCCGCGACAATGAAGCTAAAAGAGAAGATTCCAGCTCCAGATCGGGATCCTGCGCTTGCACCACTTGGGAAGGTGGAGTCTACATTTCCGGGAATGCAGGTGAACTGGGCTCCGGACATCGGGAAGGGACCGGCCAAGACGTCCTTCCGTCTTCGTTGGGAGTCGCTCAGTTCAAACCGTGACCAGCCGCGAAATCCACCGTTGCCATCTCCCTCGATGCTTCGAGTGATTGAAAGCATGCGCAAGTAAATGCACCACCTCATAAGTGGGTGGGGCTATTTTTATGTGTTAACAGTGGAGCTATGCTGGAGATGGACAACTCAACAATAACCAACTAGAAAGCGGAGCGATTATAAGACAGATCCAAATCACGAGAACCGTCTGTCTTCTACAACTTTATGAGAACCGTTAAGGAAATTACCTTTGATTTGCTCCGAAAGCTTGGAGTAACCACTGTTGTTGGCAATCCTGGATCCACTGAGGAAACCTTTCTCAAGAATTTTCCGGACGATTTCACCTATGTCCTGGCCCTTCAGGAGGCGAGCGTCGTCGGTATTGCCGATGGCTTGTCTCAAGGACTCCGGAAGCCTGTTATCGTCAATGTCCATACTGGAGCAGGACTTGGTAATGCCATGGGATGCATCCTTACCGCTTATCAAAATAAAACGCCTCTGATCATCACGGCTGGGCAGCAGACGAGGGAAATGCTTCTGCTGGAGCCTTTGCTCACCAACATTGAGGCTGTAAACATGCCCAAGCCGTGGGTCAAGTGGAGCTACGAACCAAGCCGACCAGAGGATATTCCAGCAGCCTTCATGCGGGCATATGCCACCGCCGTCCAGCAGCCTTCTGGCCCGGTCTTTTTATCCCTCCCTCTTGACGACTGGGACAAGAAAATGGCGGAAGTGAATGTCTTCCGAACTGTCTCCACACGTAGCGGGCCTGACCCTCAAAGAATCGAGGAATTTGCTCAGATCATTAATGTCAGTAAAAATCCCCTTCTTGTTTACGGATCAGACATTGCCCGCAGTCAGGCATGGCATGAGGGAACCCAACTAGCAGAGAAACTTGGAGCAATGGTTTGGGCCGCTCCATTTGCCGAACGCACTCCATTTCCAGAAGACAACCCTCTCTATGCCGGTTCTCTCCCCGCCGCCATTGGACCTCTTTCCGAAAAGCTATCTGGTCACGATCTGATCCTCGTCGTTGGGGCTCCAGTATTCCGTTACTACCCCTATGTAGCCGGGACATACCTCCCACCTGGCGCGAGACTACTTCATGTTACCGACGACCCGAATATGTCATCGAAGGCTCCGGTGGGAGATAGCATTGTGTCTGACAGTCAGCTTTTCCTACAAAACATCCTCCCACTACTCAAGGAACGAGTGCCAAATTCGAGGCAAATCAAACGAAGTGCGCCACCTACAACAACCGATGACCTCCCACTAACGCCGGACAGGGTCTTTGAAATTCTTTCTTCTCTCTGTCCTCACGAATTTGTTCTTGTCGAGGAATCTCCTTCTAATGTCGTCGATCTCCAAAGGCGCTTTAAAATTGGAAAGCCGGATTCATTCTACACCTTTGCTTCCGGGGGGTTGGGCTGGGACATGCCAGCCGCTGTCGGACTGGCACTTGCCGAAAGGCAATCAGGGAGAAACCGCCCGATAATTGCGATCATCGGTGATGGATCGTTTCAATATTCCGTCCAAAGCGTCTACACGGGAGTGCAGCAAGGAGCACATGTAATTTTTGTGGTTCTTCGCAACGGTGAATATGGAATTCTTAAGGAGTTTGCCGTTTTGGAGAAAACACCGAATGTTCCCGGACTAGATCTCCCAGGGCTCGATATTGTTTCTCTTGGCAACGGATACGGAGCTAACACCTCTCATGCAGGCACGCCCGAAGAAATCGCTTCTGCTTTCAACAATGCCCTAGCATTCAGTGGAACCAGCGTTATCGAGATTCCAATTACAAAAAGATTGAACAGGCTCCTAGGGTAAGGGGGATCATCCAAGCATCAACAATTAAGCCTTATTAATCTGAATCATGTCCCAACAACACTGGGCAGCGAGCCCAATGGGCAAGTACAGTCGGTTCCTAACCTGCTGCGGGCACGAGGACTCGATGTGAAAAAATGAGGTGCTTGGAAAATTGTTTGCGCGGAATCCGGCTGTGTATCCGCGTACTTCCCAAACAAACGCAATGATTGGATACCAAGGGCAGTCTGCTCTACTTGGCTATTGGTTATTTATCCTGCTCAAAATTTCTTTTTCCCCTTTGGTGACGCTTTCTCGACATCTAAAAGAATACTCAACTACTGGATGGATTTAGCCTTTTTCTAGATGCCATGGCATGGATATGGGAGGTTACGGCCCACTGAACTGATTCCCCTCATGAAAATGCCTCTGCTCTGCTTCCTCCTACTACTTTCCCGCGCTTTATGCACAGACCAGATTAACACAGCACCAAATCCTCAGCTGCAACAACGTCTGGATGCGGTTGCACCAAAAGTAGAGACCCTTTCTGGAGATGGAGACTCCGGAAAAGTCAGGGCCATTCTGAACGTGGCCCTAGAAAAAACTAAAGCCTGTCTTGAAGCGGGTGACTCCAAGGATGCGGGAGATCTTCTCAACGATATTGAGTCGGCTCTGGCGAAAAACCCACATGACTTGGTCTCTCCAAGCAACCAAACAAACACTATCAGCGCGATCAGACCACCACATTCTGTTATCGGGAACCCTTACATCGCCAACCTAGTTGCCGGAGCCAAGGAGGAACTGTCCAAACCGACCAAGTCGTTTGCCAAAAATACTGCGGCATTAAATACCTTCAGCGGATTGGTCGGGGATACGGGTAGTCGATCATCCGGCGATGAGCTGCAGGCTTGGCTTTGGCTCTTTTCTAACCCGGCAAGTCCTCTTAAGGACAATCCCAAGGTTCTTGAAAGATTTTTGCGGCTTGCCCATGCATATACCGATGCGATGGAGGTCCATGGAGGCGTGACTCTCGCTCGACCGCATGAAATTCAAGGTCCGGCCTTGGTTGGTGGTCAGGGAAGTGTCGGAAGCGAGACTTCTCCCCTTGCCGGACAGGGAATCTTTGATGACTTCGCAATTGCACCTGTCTCATGTGCCCTTCGTGAGTTTGCACAGCTTTATCCCTTTATGCTTCTACCATCCCAAAAAGCCCAATGGGATCGCGCTATGAACATCGGTGGTTCGATCATGTGGGCAAAGGCAAAGGAACGTCAGGGCACCTACGCAAACATCGATCTGGCGCTGGCCTTTCAGATGCTCAATTTCGGGCTCTATCTCAATAACAAGGAGTATCTCGACAAGTCCCACTTCCTCTACGAGGCATAAGAGAAGAGCATCTACCCTGATGGAGCGATTGCTTATCTCGGTCACCAGAACGAGTCAGCGAATTACCACAATGCAGACACGCGCGAGTTGGCCCGCATTTACGAGGTTAATCAGGACCCGAAGGTTCTGGAGTTATTAAAAAAGACGGAATGGTATGCGCCCGTCACTTGTGGAAAACACGGTGAGTTCTGGACTATTCCATCTTGGAAAGACACTTGGAACGACGAAAACAGGATCTGGCCCGGGGGGGAGGCCGTTGCGTCCATTACGGGAAATCCCTACCTCCGCGGCCAGAACGACATCCTTCTTTCCCGGCAGAAGGGAACAAAAGATTGGTCGGCAAATCGTTTTCAACTGGCTTGGTGGCGAGACGATGTGAAGCCTATCTCCATTCCCGACAATTACACGGTTATCGACCGCAACATTGCTGGACCGCGTGCTTGGTACGGGCGCTTTAACTACGCTGCGACCCTTCGTCCCATTCCTCCTGATGAACCTGGGCTTTCCACGATCATGGGAGCCCAAGTGACAGAGACCAATGGGGGCCTTGAAAACATCCTCATGGGAGTTTATCCCAGAATCCGCGAAGCCAAGGAGATCCTGAATAAGGATCGATCCTTCAACAGAGCTGCCTATGCATGGCGTACCTCTGGACTGAAATCAGCCATTGTAATGGGTCGCTCATTTAGTGCTGTCTCTGGAAGCTATCAACTCCAGCAATATCGCAGTTCCTCGACAGGAAATCCTGTCGACTGGATCGGTCATCAACTTTGGCTGGGGCTCCCCGACAGGATAATCGGCCTTGTCGAGGTATCTCCCTCCAAAGAGGGCGCCAAGGCAGTTGACGTGGAAGGCATCATTCGGCTGGGCACCGGAGGAACAGTCAATGGAAAGCCAACAAAGATAGAACAGACAGAAACTAACTCGTGGAGATACGGAGATATGATTGTGACTCTTTTTGCTCACAACGGTGCCAAGATCGAGACTCCTGAAGTTCCCTACCGACTTCCGAAATTTCCGAATACCGAAATACGTGTCCTGGATGAGAAGGCGGCAACCGGTTCTACGGTTCTGAGCTCCTATCCCGCCAGCTTCAAACAAAGCTTCCTCGTCGAAATCCGCCCCTCTTGGGTACCGACTCCCGCCGCTGTAGCGCTTATTGACGATCCATCAGGAATTCATGGGTTCAAGGTCTCGGTTGATTTAAAGCAGTTCCTTCTTATCTCCAATCCCAAAGAGGGCGACTTGCGTTACCCCATGACCGCTCCGGCGGATTCCTCTCTACATGATTCTGTTGAGGGAATAGTCAGCACTATTCCTTCCTCAATAAACCTAAAACCTTATCAACTGACTGTCCTCGTGATTTCGCCGATAAAGGAAGATCATCTGCCGGGCTGGACGAGTTATCAGGAAATGGTGGGGCAACTCCCCCTGCAAAAATTGAACCCGTAATTCACCTCGCCGGTCCCTTCACTAACACTGACTTCCTTTCTAGCACGAGGCAGGACCTTCGAAGTTGGGAACAAGCGTTCCTCCTCAGGGGGATCGTGCACTACTGAACAGCCATGACAGAAGTGATGTCAGCATTAGTGATTCCAAGTGCGGCTAACGTCACCTCACTACAACCCCTACAACTCATTTATTTACCAGATTCGAGCTTTCTGGCCCTTTCAACAAAATCCGTGTCATCGACCGGGAGTGCTCCTGAGATGTTGATGTGACTTAAAGTCACGGTTTTGTGATCCGAGGAGAGAGTGGCGTCGAGAACTGCGCCGGCTTTGGCTATCTGATGGATGCTGCCACCATCGACGTTGCCACTGAGCTCGATCTGCCGATGGATGGATACTGTTTTTGGCCAGTACTTCGAGTCGGGAAAATGCTCTGCAGGAGGGGTGGCCGATGGATGAGCGTCAGCACTTGAACGATTGATGAGCAGCTCGGGTTCAAACAAGACCGAAATACAAGCGGTGCCGGCAAGATTGATACGCATCCCACCCTGGATCTGATCAACACTAGCAACCCGAGCAATCGTACCTGTCGCGAGCGGCTCGAGCACAAAACAGAAATGTGCCACCCCTGTCGCGGTCTTATGGAAAATCGCTGTCGGTATCTCTCGCCATGGACCGCTCGACCACCCCTGCACTGGTTCATCGGTTTTACCCTTAGCGATGCTTGTGTCCAAACCACCGTCAGAAGCAGGAATGATGCTAACATTCGCAGTGTTGCTATTAGCGCTATGGATAATCTTGGTTGCCTGATCCATTACTGCATTTGTTGCATCCAGATGGAACAATGCCTCATAACTGTGTTCGCGTTCATCCTGAGGAGTTAGCGTGTCATAAATAGCAAAGAGTCGTTCCGGCTTTAGAAAGACGATTTGTCGGCGATGGATGACGTTGATTTCGTTGTGCGCTCCATAGCCGTTCGTATAAAGGCCAGAGGCATAATCATATTCCGGAGTGGATTTCCAGAGAGCGTCATTTTGAGGTGGCGCAGGCGTGATCCACGGACGCGGCCAAAAGAAGGTTTCCGGCTTCCCCCTGCGATGCTGGCCTTGGCCATCTACGAGTACAGTATTATGCCCGGCGCTGCTAATCACATATTTCCGCCACCGCGACTGGTCGTAGGAAAAATTGCCGGGATCGAGCACGAGTTCATGCCCGTTACTCCAAAGGACGAAGTGGAGCTTGTCCTCATGCTGATGGCCGTAGCC
>Ga0007854_10000170_pt1 | contig 47253 bp, 37 predicted proteins | sample CryBogCBH12Aug08_FD_60382 | JGI IMG/M metagenome (GOLD analysis project Ga0007854, IMG submission 60382) | Freshwater microbial communities from Crystal Bog, Wisconsin, USA - CBH12Aug08 | ecosystem: Environmental > Aquatic > Freshwater > Lake | place: Crystal Bog, Wisconsin, USA | collected... | reverse complement strand
GGGACCATTCCTCAATTCACTTTTGAGGTCAGGGATCACGTCAGTATCGGCGAAGGATTGGGTGGGCTGGATTTTGAGACTGCAGTGAAGATTTCCGGTGCGCGCTTCTCTTTGCTGAAAGGGCCTTTGGCAAGACTGCACCGTGGCCTGGAGCAATTCATGTTGAACACTCACACCGGGGAGCATGGCTACACCGAAACTTATGTGCCCTACCTGGTGAATGCGGATTCCATGCGCGGCACCGGACAATTGCCGAAATTTGAAGAAGACTTGTTTCGCGTTCCGCGACTGATGGGGGATGGCAGCGAACAGAATTTTTATCTGATTCCTACTGCCGAGGTACCCGTGACCAACATGGTTCGCGATACCATTGTGCCGCTGGAACAGTTGCCGCTGAAGTTTGTATCTCATACTCCCTGCTTTCGTAGCGAAGCGGGTTCATACGGGCGCGATACGCGTGGCATGATACGCCAGCATCAGTTCGATAAAGTGGAACTGGTACAAATAGTTCATCCCGAAAAATCCTACGAATGTCTGGAAGAGCTATTAGGGCATGCCGAAACCATCCTGAAAAAGCTGGGCCTGCCGTATCGTGTCGTCAAGCTGTGCACCGGTGACATGGGGTTTTCTTCTGCAACGACTTATGACATCGAAGTGTGGTTGCCCGCACAGAATACCTACCGGGAAATTTCTTCGTGTTCCAATTTTGAAGCCTTCCAGGCTCGACGCATGCATGCTCGCTTCCGTAACGCGCAGGGCAAGCCCGAATTGCTGCACACTTTGAATGGCTCGGGACTGGCAGTGGGACGCACTCTGGTGGCGGTGCTGGAAAACTATCAGCAAGCCGATGGAAGTGTGGTTGTACCGGAAGCGTTGCGCCCGTATATGGGTGGGCTTGAAGTGATTAAGGCAAGCTGAAACTTTTGTCGCCGGGCAGTTTCAAGTGGAAGGGGGTCGAAGGCAGACTGGGTATTTCGTGTGGGTCTAAATGCTTGAGCATGTCATAATATAAATGAACTGTTTCGACCAGCACGACTGCTTCGCCTCCCCTCGCAAAACCATGTTTGGTCTGCTCGAAATATTGTGGCTGGGCCAGTAGTGGCATCATTTTTTTTACATCCGACCAACTGTCCGGGTTGAGTCCGTTACGTGCAGTCAGAACGCGCGCATCCTCCAAGTGCCCCAATCCTTGATTGTAAGCAGCCAGAGCCAGCCAGGTTCGCTCCTCATCGGCGATTCGTTGCGGCAACTGTTCCTTGATTAGTTGCAAGTATTGCGCGCCTGCCAGGATACTTTGGCGCGGATCAAGTCGATCAGTCACCTTCAAGCGATCGGCAGTTTCCTCGGTCAGCATCATGATGCCCCGCACGTTGGTGAATGAGGCGGCAAGCGGGTTCCAGTGTGATTCATGATAGCCGATCGCTGCCAACAGCTGCCAATCTAAACCGGTTACCCTTGCTGCCTCCTCAAATAAGTTTCGAAAGCGTGGCAACTCTGTTTTCGCCTTGGTAATAAAAGTAATCGAATCAACCGGTTCTAACCGATCATTGTGCCCGTAATATCGATCCAGCAAGCGCCGCAAGGTACCATCTTTCTTGATTTGGGCAAAGAATTTTTCCGTTTCGGCAAATAACGCATCGTCACCATCAGGGGGAAATGCCCAAGCCAATTTCGTAGGCGTGGTAATGTCGAATGCTTCATCAAGCTTGGGATTGAAATTTCGTGCCAGTGCCAATTGTTCCTCGTTTGCGATGGTGCATTGCAGAGCGCCATTGGCTACCTCTGCAAGCAGATTGGCAACCGTTTGCTGGGTGCGAGCCTGCCAATGCAATGCTGGAAAAGTTTTTTGAGCCTCATGCAGTGCAGCATCCTGTGCTGAACCCGCAACCACAGCAATATTTTTATTCGCCAATTCATTCAGGCGTTTTGGCGGATCGGCGCATACCAATTGCTCACTAACGCTTTGGTAAGAGGAAGAAAAGCGAAATCCGGCATATTCATTGCTGCGCAATCCCGCAACGGCGAAATGACCTTTGCCTGAAATTAAAGACGGTGTAATTTCATCAAGCGGCCATGGCAAAAACTTTACTTTCACTTGCAATTGCTTGGCGAAGAGAGAGACGAGTTGCTGCTCAAATTCGGCGTCTATGCTGTTTTCACCCCGCGCTACAATAACTGTTAATTCTTCCCGCCAGGGTTTTATAGACGAATCGAATAGCCCGCAACTACTGAGCAACAATAATGCACTCAGCGATAAGAGTAAAACAAAATTGGAGTGGACTGGGTTAGCCATACAAACATTTTGCCTGATTTTATGCTTTACCGGTTAAAAGTCTGTAATCTGCATAATACTGTCATAGAGTAGGTACCTCATTTTAATGACTAGCAAGCATTCGTCGGAAATGATACTGATGATCCAGGTCACAGGGTGAAAATTGTAATGGTTGCAATTTTCGCAATACTTCAAAGCACAGCGGGGTGAAGTTTGTTAGAATGCGCACCCCGGAGAGGTGGCAGAGTGGTCGAATGTACTTGACTCGAAATCAAGCATACCGCAAGGTATCGAGGGTTCGAATCCCTCCCTCTCCGCCAGAAAAATGATATAAGCCATTGTAAATACTGGATTTTTTATATATAAACTTTACTGGTCTTACCTAAGGTCTTACCCTGTAACATTGCTTGGTGTGCTTTTCTAAGTTTGAACTAAACTGCATAGGCACAGTGGCAGTCCGATGGTCGCGAATTCTGGAAACAGATGGACGCTCTCGTTGAAACGCTCGACAGCCTTGAAAAGACCTAACAATATGGCGCGACACTCTCCAATCGCGCCAGATAAACCCATCTATTTGGCGCAAATAAGCTATTGCGCGCCAAATAAAATGGCGCGATACTATGTTCCTCGCCACAAAAAGAGCGAATGGCATGCCTAAAGTTGTTTCACCGCAAGAGCTCGATCAAATTGCTGAACTGATCGTCCAATACCCGGACGGTATCGGCATGGAGAGTCTTGCGCAGGCACTTGGCGCAGGGATATCGCGCCGTACCCTGCAACGTCGCCTGTCCACACTGATTGAGCAAAAACGAATCATCAGCGAAGGCGAAGGGCGCGCGATCAAATATCGACTGGCTCCAATCATCGGAACGATAGCCGCAACCGAAGAAGCGGATGTGATGTTGGCAACCGTCGAAGTTTATGTTCCCACTTCACCCGAAGGCGAAGAGATCAAAACCTACGTCCGCCAACCGCGCCAACAACGCAAACCGGTCAGCTACAGGAACGAATTCCTGGAGCAATACCACCCCAACCAAACTGCATATCTGCCTGAATCGTTGCGTGCCCAACTGCACAGTCTGGGCCGATCACCCGCCAAGCAAACGTCGGCGGGCACCTTTGCACGCGACATTCTGAACCGGTTGCTGATTGATTTTTCCTGGGCATCGTCAAAGCTGGAAGGCAATACCTATAGCCGCCTCGACACCGAGCGGCTGATCGAATTCGGCCAAGCCGCAGAAGGCAAGGATGCGCTGGAAACCCAGATGATCCTGAACCACAAGACCGCCATCGAATATCTGGTACGCGACACCGAGCACGCAGGCATCACCCCTGAAACCATCATCGCCTTGCACGCCTTTCTTTCCGACGGCCTGATGCCCGACCCGCTGACCTGTGGCCGCCTCCGCAAGCGCGCGGTGGAAATCGGCGGCAGCGTCTATCTGCCGATTGCCATGCCGCAACGTCTGGAAGAACTGTTCGGCATCGTGATGAGCATGGCGGCGGAAATCCGCGATACATTCGAGCAGTCTTTTTTCCTGATGGTGCACCTGCCTTACCTGCAACCCTTCGAGGACGTGAACAAACGAGTCTCACGTCTGGCTGCCAACATCCCGCTGATCCAGCACAACCTGTGTCCGCTTTCGTTCATCGACGTGCCGCAGCAAGCCTATGTGGATGCGATGCTGGGCGTGTATGAACTCAATCGCATCGAACTCTTGCGCGATGTATTCGTCTGGGCCTACGAGCGTTCCTGCCAGCAATACGTCGCAGTGCAACAGCAGTTGGTTCCGCCGGACACCTTCCGCCTGCGCTACCGCAATGAACTGACCGAGGCTGTGCGCGCCATTGTGCGCGGTGGACAGCCCGCCAATAAAACAGAGATACGCGCCGCCATGCCCGCGACGGTGGTGAAGAAAGATCAGCCGCGATTTGTCGCACTGGTGTTGGAAGAATTCCAGACCCTGCACGCCGGGAACGCCATCCGCTTCGGCCTGCGCCCGCTGGAATTCGCGGCCTGGCAGGAAAATAGAAAGCGCACATGAGCGGCGCTAAACAAAAGCCGAATGGGCGCAAGGTGAAATTTGGCGACGTGGTGCGCCAAGTGAAAGACAAGGTTGATCCTGAAAAATCGGGCTGCGAGCGCTACATCGCGGGCGAGCATATGGATACTGATGATCTGCGCATTCGCCGGTGGGGGAAAATCGGTAGTGGTTATTTCGGGCCCGCATTCAATATGCGCTTTCGACCGGGACAAGTTCTATATGGTTCACGTTGAACATATTTGCGCAAAGTGGCGGTCGCAGACTTTACAGGGATTTGCGCAAATACTACCTTTGTAATTGAGACCAAAGACGCTTCAGTGTTGCTGTCGGAATACCTTCCCTTTGTGATGCAGACTGAGGCGTTTCACGTACACTCAATTCAGCAATCGGAAGGTTCAGTGAATCCGTATGTCAACTTTCCCTGCAAGTTCCCTGTTCAAGTTTTGCTTGGAATTATCAGTATCTGCCGGAGACCGGCTCCATATCTGGGGTTTTCGATTGGCGTGCTGGGTAAGCGTGCGTTAGAATGCACGAAATTCCCAGTAAACTTCCCTGTTGGCAGGGGAAAAAGCTGAGACAAACTGGGCGGTGACTACTTCCACCGCCAGAACTAACTACAAAGAAATCCAGTGAAGGCCACTAAACCCGCTTAACAGCGGGTTTTTTGTTGCCTATTTGTCTAATCTCGACTAATCTTATTAAACCAATCCACACCATCTTGTGGATAGATTTTGGGGCAACTCTTGGGCAATGGAAAACAGTTACCCCCAGATTGGATTAAAATGCATCTAAAAGATACGGCCATACGTACTGCTAAACCAGCCAAAAAGGCATACAAACTTTCGGATGTTGGTAGTTTGTTTCTACTTGTTTTCCCCAGTTGGGGTAAGTGGTGGCGTTATAAGTATCTCTTCAATGGCAAAGAAAATTTGCTCTACATTGGTATTTATCCAGACACAAGCTTGAAGGATTCGCTGAGCCTCCCTTTTCCGGATAACGATTTTGATGTTGTGGTATCGAATTTCGGCATTTGTCATGTGCCTGATTAATCCCGCTCATTGTCAGAAGCACATAGAACGCTGCGTGATGGCGGAAAATTTACAATGACAGCATGGTGGTCCTGATATTTCTCCATGTTTCGAGCTGTTTTACAGAGTGGTAAAGGCGTATGGTAGCCCAGATGCTAGCGTACCTTCAGGCCCGGACTTTCATCAATTTTTAAAGATTGAAATTTCAAGATAAAATTTACGGCACCGTTAATTTACTTGACTCAAAAAGCGGGAACGTCTCGATAGGGTGAGTTGGGAAAAGACCACTATTTGGTAAGATGTTTCCAATAGTGAACGGTTAATCTATGCCAGTGCTGCTGGTCGAGGTGTAAAATATCCAACAAGAAAGCGATGAACATGATCGGCAACAACCGGCCAGAAGTGATATTAAAGATTGGCTACTTTAGAGAGTGGTTCACGTAGCTATAAATTCAATAAATTGTTGAAGCCCAATTGCCAACTGAGGCTTTCTAGATGATTGAGATGCTTTGAAAATGTATGAGGAAGATTCACTGGAGTGTAGCACTCAAAAACAAAGCATGATTGATCTTGCCTAGGGATTTAAATACAAGAAGGAGGGGCATGGGAATCAACAAAATATATGTTGCGCGTGGAATTTACTGGATAGAAATTCCAGAGGCAGATTTGCGTATCTTGTGCGGATGCCCGGCAGATGCTGTCAAGCACCTTATAAAACGCGGCCTAATCCTATCCAATGAAGTAAATGGTGTAGACAGCGAAACGGGGCCCAACGCCATCTTGTTATCTGACCTGCCGTTACAAAACGGCAACTTTACCAATCTTGCCGAGTTCCCGGTTTTGCAGATGCTCTACAAGCAGGGAATGATGCTGCCCGGCCATCCCAATAACACCGGTCGCAAGCCTCTGATAATGGGTTCGTCTGAACAGGTTGAATCCCAGTTACGCTATATATACAGAGGGAATTATGGATTAGTTTCCAGGGAGGAAATAACCCAGGCAGGTGCGTCTTCTGATCAAGCCGCAGAAATGATGCGCCTGAAACTCAAGTTCGCTTTTGGACGCATTCAACCGACAGGTGACTTCCTGGACAGCGCCATAATTGAAGAAGACGCTATTGAAATAGCGGTTGGTGTGATCCTGCGTCGTTTGCAACCGAATGTTTTTGAGTTTCAGTATCAGGACAAAACTGTGACGGTCGATCTGAATCTTCGTCCCGGAGAAACCTATGAATGCCCCTACCAACTAGGCTATCGGCGCTTTCAACCGGAATATTTTGCAGTTATTCACTCGGGTGAAGGCGATGGATGGGACTGCTACCGTCCCTGTATGGCGAGCATCATTACTTATCAGAATCGAATTTACTTGATTGATGCCGGCCCGAACATTGGAGAATCCATGGTGGCACTGGGTATCAGCATAGACCAAATAGACGGTATTTTCCACACGCATTCACACGACGACCACTTCGCCGGACTTACCACGCTGATGCGCTCTGGTCACCGGATACGCTACTTTGCGACACCGTTGGTGCGCGCCTCTGTGGTGAAGAAGTTTGCAGCTTTGATGGGTCTATTGGAGAAGCACTTTGCGAATTTCTTTGATATTTGTGACCTTGAGCTGGATAAATGGAATGATGTCGAAGGTTTGGAGGTGATGCCTGTTTTCTCTCCTCACCCGGTGGAAACCAATTTTTTCGTCTTTCGTACCTGGTGGGAAGAGAGCTATCGTACCTATGCACATTTCGCCGATATTGTCTCGATGGATGTTCTTAAGGGTATGATCACAGACCAACACGATGCGCCCGGTCTGGATCAACAAGCCTTTGAAACCACCCGCTTGGCCTATATGGTACCTGTCGACCTTAAAAAAATAGATGTGGGCGGTGGCTTGATACATGGGGAAGCCAAGGATTTCAGGGACGATAAGTCAACGCGCATTCTGCTGGCTCATCGGACAGGAGACAATACACCAAAGGAAAAAGAGATAGGCTCCAGCGCTGCTTTTGGCACTGTGGACGTACTAATTGCAGGGCAATCCGACGTTATGCGTCATCATGCGTTTAACTATCTTCAATCCCATCTTCCCGGTGTGCCGATCCATGATCTACGAATGCTAGTCAATCACCCTATTACAGAGATCAACCCCGGTTTCATTATTCTCAAGGAAAGCGATAAACCGCAGGAGGTGTTGTTGCTGGTAAGTGGACTGGTGGAGAAAATTCGCAACCGAGATAACGTACTCTGCAGCCTGTCTGCCGGTTCGCTGATCGGCATTGGAAACACGCTGCATAACAGGCCATCTAGGTACACCTACCGCACATCCTCATTCGTGCAAGTTATGAGACTACCTGTAGGCCTTTATTCAAGAGTCTTAGAGCGCAATGGTTTACTTGAACGTATGCGGTATGCATCCAATCTACGCGATTTTCTGGAAACGACAAATCTGTTCAACGAAGGCCTGCCTTCTACTACACTCATGCACATCATCGACAGTGTATCAGAGAAGCGGTTTTTGCCGGGAGAAACTATCGGCCATGAAGATTTGCGGGTTCTTAACATTATTCGTTCCGGGTTGATTGAACGCTGGGTAGGTGACAAGGTTTTTGATTTTCTGAAGGATTGCGATTTCTTTGGCGAGGAAGGCGCTATTTTCAATGTTCCCTACCTTTCACATTTGCGCGTTCAGGAAGAAACTACCGTTATCCAGATACCGGGGGAATTGCTTGAGAATGTACCAATATTGCGATGGAAGTTGTTGGAAAGTTATCAGCAACGGGTAAAGCAAGTCATATACAACGGTGATCCGACACAAGTAATTGTCTGGCGGAATTCATTTTCCATTCAAGTTGCCGACATGGACAATCACCACAAGCGATTGATAGAAATTGCCAACGCCATTCTGGATCAGTTACACATTGCTACTAACTTCGATTCCCTAGCAATGTCCTTCGAGGCTCTAGTGAGTTTTTCGCAATATCACTTCACTGCAGAGGAGAAACTGATGGACATATACAACTATCCTGGCACAGATACACACAGTAAAAAACACTCCGATCTATTTATACAACTAGCTGAATATAAGGAGCAGGTGTTGGGTGGTAACTTGCCTGACAAAGCCAGCTTCATGAGCTTTTTCAATTCTTGGCTGGTGAGCCATGTATTCGATGAAGATTGCAAATATGGAGCATTCCTGAACGACAAGGGCGTTTATTGATTGCTTTTATTTGCTCATCAATTTGATTGTATCAACGTAGCTCAGCATGGGGTCGATAGGGTGAATTGGGCAAAGTCTGCTTTACGTCAGCCGAATATTTTTATTTCCAGTAACCAGTTTTCGGCAAGCAGTTTGTAATAGTGAGTGCTGTGGGTCCAAACCTGCGGGCCGCGACTGGCAGCAATAGCAATCAGGGAGTAGAAACTGAACAGGATAGTTTTTTCCACCCGAATTGAGTTTTTGGATACAATTTAAAACAGGGAAATTGGACTATCGGAAAGCTGCTGGTGGGCAACCGTAGCAAGGTGCCAGTATCAACAGTTCAATATCAACTTCCAATTTGCCTAAACAAGGCGATATTTTTTAATCATGAGACCAAATTGAGGCAATAAAGCACTCGTTTTCAGACTTTCAAGTCAGTTTGGGGGTATGTAAACTTGGAATTGAATGACCCCATGAGGAATCAAAAAAGGCTACCAATATTCAATGGTTCTAGAGAAGTTGATACTTGAAATCTTTTGATTCGATACTTGAAAGCACTAACCTTACGGTGAACCAAATGATAATTCTATACAATAAAAACCAAGTTATTGCGGCAGCTCGATTTATTTTGGAAAATAAACCAAGCTCTAAAATATTATCTCATATTCATCATACGGATAGAGGGTATCTACCTCATCGTGGCGAGGTGAATGAAATATTAAGAAATATACGAGCTCTTGCGGAAGCAAATAGGAATGTATTTGAGACTGTTCAACAAACACCTGCAACCGACAAGACGAAAGTTAATCCACTAAGTCAAAAGTGGATAGAAGTGCTGGGAGTAGGTGGGTATTGGATTATTGCAAATATAGAAGGCATGGCAATAAAATTCTCAATTGCGGTATCTCCTTGGTTTGGAGACTACCTATGCATCAAAGAAGAAATCTAAAGAAACTAACTTGTTATTATTTGGTTTTTAGCGGATTTTTGAAGTAATTATTGATTCGGTACTAATAAAGTATCAGGCAGTGTAAACCGTGATGCGTATGCCGCGTATGCAAGGCTTACCGCCACGCTTTCCTGATTCTATAGTGATCAGTTCTTTTTAGTTCATACACACCTCATGCAAGTTTGATAGTCATCATCAGTCTTTTTGGACAACAAATGCAACTCTATCCCGAGCAAGGAGATTGTCATTGACTGAGACGAGTAGTTGCTTCAAAATGCTAAAAAAGTGCTACAGAGTGTTGGTAAATAACCACTTTCCGTCCTATTAATAAACGCTATTAAATCAATAACTTTATGCGTAGATAATTAGAATCCCTCCCTCTCCGCCAAGAACCGTTAACCATTAGGTTTTCCCCTGTCAGATAATCCTGGTTGTTTCGGTAACCTAATGCAACTGGCACTCATTCTCGATTCAGTTACAAATCACACGACGAAAGGAACTCCATCATGAAATTTTATCATCGGCTTGTCTTCGGTATGGTTATAGTTCTGGCCTTGCCTCTTTTCTCGGTGGCTCAGGCTTCTGCACCTCAAATAAAGACTCAAGCTCCCGGCTATTACCGCATGATGCTAGGAGATTTTGAGGTGACGGCAATATCCGACGGCACGGTGGCTCTACCCGTGGATAAGTTGCTTGAGAACACGACTCCCGAAGAGGTAGAAAACGCACTTAAAAATTCGTATCTCAAAACGCCTCTCGAAACTTCTGTCAACGGATATTTGATCAATACTGGCACAAAACTGGTACTCATAGATACCGGAGCAGGCACACTTTTTGGTCCTACTCTGGGAAATTTTATTACTAACTTGAAGGCTTCAGGCTATCAGCCTGAGCAGGTCGACGAAATATACATCACTCACATGCATCCCGATCATGTTGGCGGCCTCGTACTTGGCGGCAAGATTGCTTTCCCGAATGCGACGGTGCGTGCCAATCAGGGCGAAGCGGACTACTGGTTGAGTCAGGTTCATATGGATGCCGCTCCCAAAGAAAAGCAGGGTACTTACAAAGGGGCAATGAGCTCCGTGAATCCTTATGTTGCGGCAGGAAAATTCAAGTCTTTTGACGGCGACACAGAACTGGTACCCGGTATCAAAGCCTTTGCCAGTCACGGACATACTGTGGGCCATACGACCTATGTGGTCGAAAGCAATGGTCAAAAATTGGCACTATGGGGAGATTTGATGCATGTGGCGTCGGTACAATTTGATGATCCGTCGGTGGTGATGAAATTTGATACCGATAGCAAGATGGCCGCAATAGAACGCAAAAAAGCCTTCGCTGATGCAGCCAAACTCGGCTACTGGGTTGCGGGAGCTCATCTTTCCTTTCCGGGAATCGGACATCTGCGAGCCAATCACGGCGGTTACACTTGGGTACCGGTTAATTACTCAACACTGCACTGAACTCGGCTATAAATTTATTCGGGAAAAATGAACGCATGCAAAGTGCGCATCACATCCTTTTAATCAAAACATCTTCTTTGGGTGATGTGCTGCATAATCTTCCGGTTGTGACGGATATAGGTCAACACATTCCACATGCGAGCATTGATTGGGTGGTTGAGGAAAGTTTTTTAGATTTGCCCAAGCTTCATTCCCGGGTTAACCGGATTATTCCGGTTGCCCTGAGGCGCTGGCGCCGATCCTGGTGGCAATCACGCGGCGAAATGCAAGCGGTTTGCCGCGAACTGCGTGCCAGTCGCTATGATCTTGCACTGGATACTCAAGGGCTGCTGAAGAGTGCTCTGATAACCCGTTGCGCTGATACGGTACGTTACGGATATGACTGGAGCAGCGCGCGTGAACCTATATCCTGCTTGTTTTATAACCGCACTTTTACCGTGCCCAAGAATCAGCATGCGGTGGAGCGCAATCGCCAATTGGCCGGGCAAGCACTGGGATATATTCCTCAAGGCACACCGGATTACGGAATACACGCACCTGATATTGCACTGCCTTGGTTACCGTCACAGCCGTTTGTCGTGTTGCTGCATGCTACCAGTCGTGATGATAAATTGTGGGCCGAAGCCAATTGGATTGAGTTGGGTACCCAGATGAGCCGGATGGGTCTGTGCGCAATTTTGCCTTGGGGAAACGAGCGGGAAAAAATTCGTTCAGAACGTCTATGTTCCCGGATTCCAATGGCAATTTGCACTCCGCGACTCAATCTGAACGAAGCTGCGGCAATGCTCGGTCAAGCGAAAGTGGTCATTGGTGTGGATACAGGATTAAGTCACCTTGCAGCAGCTTTAGATGTGCCAACCATCGGTATTTATACTGCGACTGATGCGGGGTTAACCGGTCTTTACGCAGGGTCACGGGTGATCAATCTTGGCGGGAAAAATTGTTCTCCCTCTGTAGCGCAAATTATCCAGGCAATTGAAAAAGTGAGTAGGCATGATTAAAGAGCGACTCATTTATTCGATTGGCTTATGGCTGCTGTTGCCTTATGTGATTTTTCACTTGTTGTGGCGTGCGCGCAAACAACCGGAATATCTAGAGCACATTGCAGAGCGCTTTGGTTTCTATGCGGTTCGCGGTAATAAGCCAATAATCTGGTTGCATACCGTATCAGTCGGCGAAACTCGTGCTGCGGCCAGTCTGGTAAAGAGGTTGCGGGAGCATTATCCCGATCATCAATTACTGCTTACCCATACGACTCCCACCGGACGGGTAGCCGGTGAACAACTTTATGAGGATGAGGTGCTGCGAGTTTATCTGCCATACGATTATCCCTTTGCAGTCAAACGATTCTTGAATCACTTTCGTCCCCAACTGGGCGTTTTGCTCGAAACTGAAATCTGGTTCAATCTGATTCATGCTTGTCATGCCAAAAAAATCCCCCTGTTGCTGCTCAATGCGCGCCTCTCGGAAAAATCCGCCAAGCGCTATGCGCGCTATCCCAATCTGGTGAAATCTGGCTTGAGTGAATTACACGCCATCGCCGCGCAAACCGCTGCTGATGCAGAGCGGTTGACGGCCTTGGGCGGAGCAAATGTATCGGTGATGGGCAATTTGAAATACGATATTGAGCCGCCGGAAGCGATACTCCGACTGGGGCAGAAAATGCGCAGCCAGTTTGGTTCCGATAGGAAAATATTTCTGGCTGCCAGTACGCGGGAGGGCGAAGAAACACTTTTGCTAGACAGGCTTGGGTTATTGAAAATTCCCGGCTTGCTTAGCGTGATTGTACCGCGCCATCCTCAGCGCTTTCAGCAAGTCGAGGACATGCTGGTACAGCGCGGATTCAGTTTTCAGCGCAGAAGCGCAAATCAGTTAATTGCTCCGGAAATCCAGGTGGTGCTGGGTGATAGTATGGGTGAAATGTTCGCCTATTATGCAGCCTGTGACATTGCTTTTATCGGGGGCAGTCTGCTGCCGTTCGGTGGACAAAATCTGATTGAAGCATGCGCTGTCGGCAAGCCCGTTGTGATCGGACCGCATACCTACAATTTTGCTCAAGCAAGCGAGCTTGCTGTGGCCAGCGGAGCCGCATTTCGCGTGCAGGATGCGGTAGAGTTGGTGCAGAAGATGGAAAATCTGCTTGCTGATCCTGAGCAACTGACAGCGATGGGCAACGCTGGCCTGAGTTTTGTAAGCGCCAATCGTGGTGCAACGGAACGGGCACTCACTTGCATCATTAATTCGATCCTCAAATGATGGAATTGGGAGGGGCTACGAGGATCAGTGCAACGCCTGATTGACTCTGGCTAGGTCATCTTCTGCCAAGGTTCCTGTTGCTATCTTCAGTTGCAGTTGGCTGATGAGATAATTATATTCAGCCTGATATAAATCACGGCGAGTGGAGTACAGTTGCTGCTGGGCATTCAGCACATCCAGATTGGTGCGCACGCCGACTTCCTGCCCGAGTTTGCTCGCTTCCAGTAAGCTTTCGCTGGATTTGAGCGCTTGTTGCAGAGCCTTAACCTGCTCAATTCCATCCACCACGCCCAGATACGCCTGACGAGCTTGCAGTGCGACAGTGCGACGAGTATTTTCCAGATCTTCGGCGACACGGTCATGGTTGGCTTCGGCCTCGCGCAATTTTGACTGGACTGCACCACCCTGATAGAGCGGCAGATTAAGTTGAACGCCGATCACTTTGCTATGGCCGTCATTGCCAAACCCAAACACGCCACCCCCTGTTGAGTTCTCGGCATAATTGGCAATCAAATCCACTGTCGGATAATGGCCGCCGCGATTGCGCGTCACTTCCTTTGCGGCCAATTCGGCACCTGCTTGCGCCACGACAATTTGCAGACTGTTCTGTTGTGCAAACTCAACCCACTTTTCCACGTCACCCGGTTGAGGGGCTTCCAGCTTGAGTGCTTTGCTTAAATGCTGTAACTCTCCCGGCATGGCATTGACGATTTGCTGCAAGGCGCGCTTTTTGATTTCGAGATTGCTGGACGCAGCAATTTCCTGTGAATGGGTCAGATCAAAACGTGCCTGTGCTTCGTAAGTGTCGGTAATAGTGGCTGTGCCCACTTCAAAGTTGCGTTTGGCTTGTTCGAGCTGTTCAGAAATCGCATTCTTTTGCGCCTCCGCCAGTTGTACACTATCCTGTGCCAGCAACACATCGAAGTAGGCTTGCGCCACGCGCAAAATCAAATTTTGTTGCGCAGCCCTGAATTGTGCATCAGTCTGCGCAACCAGGAACTCTGCTTCGGTGTAAGCCAGCCAGTTCTGCTGGCGGAACAAGGGTTGAGTCAGGCTGACAGAATAGCCATTGCTGTTGAATTGAGTGGAGCCGGCAGGTAGATTAAGCGTTGGGTATGACGGAGCAATCGGCAGCATAAGTGCCCCCCGATACTGAATCCAGTTGTCGTTATAGCTGCTGTTGGCGCTCAAATTGATGCTGGGCAACAGTAAAGAACGGCCCTGAGGCAATTTCTCCTGACCGGCTCTCTGGGCGGCTCGTGCGGACGCGAAAACTGCATCCTGCGATTGTGCGGCATGATAAATTTCAAGCAAGTCGGTTGCCCCGGCAAGGGGCGCCAGACTGATCGCTGCAAACGCTGATAATAGTGATTTAGTAAATTTCATAACTACGCATAGCATGCGCAAATTATTAACGATGCGTCGGCTTTAAAATTGTCAATTAGGAATGACTGCAATTCCAATCAGAATACAAAGCGCTCCGGTTGAAGTGCATTTTGCAAGCATGCAACCACGGTTTCGAACAAGGTCACGCTCTCAAACTCTCCTGAAGCCAAGCGGGTCACCAATTTTGCATGCATTGCCGGAGCATCGCCGACAATAGCAAATAAACGACCTCCCGGCTTAAGGCTGTTTTTGAAGGATTCAGGCAAAAAAGGCACAGAACCGGTCAGCACGATAGCATCATATTCTCCCGGCCATCCCTGAGCGGCATCACCTTGAATCAGAGTTATATTATCAATGTGATGCGCTACCAGGTTTCTTTCGGCAAACGCAAGCAATCCGGGTACGATTTCCACGCTAGTCACATGTTCCACCAGTTGGGAGATCAATGCGGTCAGATAACCGCTACCGCTACCGACCTCCAGTACACGGTCTCTCGGTTTCAGCTGCAATGCTTGAACCGCGCGCGCTTCCAGCTTGGGTTGCCACATCGACACTCCGTGCCCCAAAGGAATTTCAATATCCATGAAAGCTAATTCCCTGCAGGTAGTGGGAACATACTGTTCTCGCTTAACTTTATCCAGCAGGCTTAGAACCTTTAAATCCAGTACATTCCAAGGCCGGATTTGTTGCTCCACCATGTTATAGCGCAATTGTTCCATGTTCATTTATCTCTCCCTAGCTTATCGATAACCACATTCATACCGCAGTATAACTCTACTCAACGATACCAGCCAGCTTGCTTTGATAGCTACTTTACAGTACCTTGGCATCCTGCGTGGGGGTCTTCGCCCGTTTTGGGTCGAAGTGAGAAAAACCCTTTGAACCTGTACGGATAATGCCGTCGTAGGGAAGCGTCCTTAGATGCTCCTTACATTTTTAGATCTGGAGCAACCTATAATGAACGCCAATCCCAAGTTTCTCAGCCAGGCCGCACATGTTGATGCTGCTGCAATCAAGCCTCTGCCGAATTCGCGCAAAGTATATGTCGAAGGCTCGCGCCCGGACATTCGTGTACCGATGCGTGAAATTTCTCAGGCCGATACCCCTGCCGGGATGGGGGCTGAAAAAAACCCGCCGATTTATGTATACGACTGTTCCGGCCCTTACACCGACCCGGCGGTAAAAATAGATATACGCTCCGGTTTGCCCGCCATGCGTGAGGGCTGGATTGCCGAGCGTAACGATACCGAGCAGCTTACTGCACCCAGCTCCCAATATGGACAGCAGCGTCTGGCCGACCCTGAGTTGGCTGAAATGCGATTCAACCTGCTGCGCGCGCCGCGTCGTGCCAAGACCGGACGCAACGTAACCCAGATGCACTATGCCCGACTAGGCATTATCACGCCCGAAATGGAATACATCGCACTACGCGAAAACCAGAAAGTTGAAGGGCTTTCCGAGCTATTGAAAACCCAGCATCACGGTGAACATTTCGGTGCGTCAATCCCGAAAATGATTACTCCTGAATTTGTGCGCGACGAGGTTGCCCGAGGCCGCGCAATTATTCCGGCCAACATCAATCATCCTGAAGTCGAACCGATGATTATTGGCCGTAATTTTCTGGTGAAGATCAATGCCAACATCGGTAATTCCGCGTTGGGATCAAGCATTCAGGAAGAAGTGGAAAAAATGACTTGGGCGATTCGCTGGGGCGGCGACAACGTGATGGATCTTTCTACCGGCAAGCACATCCACGAGACACGAGAATGGATCATCCGTAATTCTCCGGTGCCGATTGGAACCGTGCCGATTTATCAGGCTTTGGAGAAAGTGGACGGCAAGGCCGAGGAGCTGACTTGGGAAATTTATCGCGACACGTTGATTGAACAAGCCGAGCAGGGTGTCGACTACTTCACCATCCACGCAGGCGTGCTGTTGCGCTATGTGCCAATGACGGCAAAGAGGTTGACCGGAATTGTTTCCCGTGGCGGGTCGATCATGGCCAAATGGTGCTTGGCTCACCATAAAGAAAGTTTCCTCTACACCCATTTCGAGGAAATCTGCGAGATCATGAAAGCCTATGATGTGGCTTTCAGTCTCGGAGATGGCCTGCGTCCCGGCTCAATCTACGATGCCAACGACGAGGCACAACTTGGGGAGCTTAAGACCCTTGGTGAACTTACCCAAGTTGCGTGGAAACATGACGTGCAAACCATGATCGAAGGCCCCGGTCATGTGCCGATGCACATGATTAAAGAGAACATGGAGATGCAACTGAAGTTGTGCCACGAAGCGCCGTTCTACACCCTCGGCCCGCTGACGATGGATATCGCTCCCGGCTACGATCACATTACCTCGGCTATTGGTGCCGCTATGATTGGCTGGTACGGCACCGCCATGCTTTGCTATGTCACCCCGAAAGAACATCTGGGCCTGCCGGACAAGGATGACGTGAAAGAAGGCATCATCACTTACAAGATCGCAGCCCACGCTGCCGACCTGGCCAAAGGACACCCCGGCGCACAAGTGCGCGACAATGCCCTGAGCAAAGCACGTTTTGAATTCCGCTGGGACGATCAATTTAACCTCGGTCTTGACCCGGACAAGGCGCGTGAGTTTCACGATGAAACACTGCCCAAAGAGTCCGCCAAAGTGGCTCACTTCTGCTCCATGTGCGGTCCTCATTTCTGCTCGATGAAAATCACCCAGGATGTGCGTGACTATGCTGCTACCCAGGGGGTAGATGAACAAGCCGCGCTGCAAAAAGGCATGGAACAGAAGTCGGTGGAATTTGTGAAGCAGGGAGCGAGTATTTACCGCAAGACCTGATAAGGGAGCCTCTATTAATATAATACAAATTACGTTGCCATACTGCGTTGCTTATAAAAAATTACTCCTAACATATCATACATATGCGTCGTCGCAATTTTTTATTCGCGCCTTGTCTGACTTAGAAATTTGAATTAATAGAGGCTCCCATAAGTTGGTTGCATGACACTTTTATTTTTGTTCGGAATTTAATCAGATGACGTTATTACAAATCCTCGGCCTTGCCGTTATTCAGGGAGCTGCAGAACTGCTGCCGGTGTCCAGCTCTGCCCACGTAATTGTGGCTGAAAAACTAATGGGGCTTGATCCGACTTCTCCGGAGATGACGCTGTTGCTGGTGATGCTGCATACCGGCACCATGTTTGCCGTTATTTTTTATTTTTGGAAATCGTGGCAAAACAGTTTTTTTTCATCCAAAAGAGTATTTTTCGATTCGGTGAAATTTATTGTTGCAGCAACCCTGGTAACAGGGGTCGTCGGGCTGGCATTGAAATTTTTGATCGAAAAATTCTTCATGAAAGACGTACCCCATGCTCAGATTGAACAACTGTTTGGGAACATGAATCTGATCTCGGCAGCGCTTGCCGCAGTGGGATTATTCATATTGTATGCCGGAATCAAAAACCGCTCCTCTTCGGAATATGGCCGCACTTTGGGTTTGAAAGAATCTTGCTATGTGGGTGCAGTGCAGGGAATTTGCCTGCCCTTCCGCGGGTTTTCACGCTCCGGGGCGACGATCTCCACGGGATTGTTGCTGAATATCCCCAGACAAAAAATCGAGGAATTCAGCTTCGCCCTTGCCGTGGTTTTGACCCCCCCGGTAATCCTGCGCGAAGCTATGCGATTGTTGCAGGAACAGCATGCATCCGCCTCGTCGATGGCTGATCTGACCCAGATTTTTATGCCGAGTTTACTGGGTATGGTGTTTAGTTTTATAGCCGGACTCTTCGCGCTTAAATGGCTTTCAGCCTGGCTGGAAAATGGGCGCTGGGCGCTATTCGGTTTTTATTGCCTGGGGGCCTCAGTGCTGGTTTTTGTGCTGCATCAGAATGGTGTCTAAGCGTTTGAACTCCAACCATCCTGCACGCTAGCTTTGTTCCCAAGGTAACTTCGCTGCGCGCCAGCCGTTGAGTGTGTTACGCTGAGCCTCTGCGTTTTTGTCCCCTTCAAAACCTTCCAGCACGTTATATGAATCAGCATAGCCTGCCTGTGTGGCGGCGATAGCGGCGCCGTGCGAACGGGCACCGCTACGGCAGATGAACATGACCAGCGATTCTTTGTCTACCTCTTGCTCAAGTTGGACGATGAAAGTCGGATTAGGCTTCATTCCGGGATAACAGACCCATTCAATAGTCACTGCATTGGGAATGCGGCCGACCCAGTCCAACTCTGCACGCGTACGTACATCGACTAATTTGGCTCCGGGTGCGGATTGTAAAATTTGATAGGCCTCTGACGGCAACAAAGCGCCTTCATAAGGGAGGTTCATTTCTTTGGCGCGTTGTTGCGCAGTATTCAGAATTTCGGTGATCTTACCCATGACTATTTCCTGACGTTAAAATTGACTAAGGTTTATTGTTTAACTTGCAAGTGTTATGCTAACGGGCATGGCAACGTGCCGACCCGAATAACGAAACTCGCGGTGCCCGTTTACCCTCCCCATCCCTCCCCCGCAAGCGGTAGAGGGGAACAGGGGCTCGCTTCGCGAGTTTCACGTTAACTGACACGCTGCATACTATCTCAACTGCAATGAAAAATCACAAAATCGATACGACTCAAATAAAATCAGCGGCTTTCGAGCCAGCCAACCCGGAGCGCTTTGCGGCTGCTAAAAAAAGCACTTGGGTCAGTATTTTTATCAACTTGGCGCTTTCCGTGCTTCAAATTGTGGCTGGTTATCTCGGACGCTCACAATCGTTGATGGCTGATGGCCTGCATTCTCTGTCAGACCTGCTTGCCGACATTATGGTGCTGTTTGCCAATCGTCACGGTAACCGCCATGCCGATGCCGATCATCCCTATGGGCACGCCCGTATTGAAACAGCCGCCACGCTGATTCTTGGGGTCGCCCTGGCAGGCTTGGGTGTGGCCTTGCTGATTGCTGCAGGCATGCGTTTGCAGCTACCCGCACAGGTACAAGCGGTGCATCCGTTTACAATCTGGATTGCACTCATAGCCTTGGTTGCCAAGGAAGGCATGTTTCGCTATATGCTGGCGGTAGCCAAGCGGGTGCGTTCCCAGATGCTTATCGCCAACGCATGGCACGCACGTTCCGATGCAGCTTCCTCACTGGTAGTCGTGATCGGAATTGGCGGCAATTTGCTGGGTTACACCTTTCTGGATCTGATAGCTGCCGCAGTGGTCGGGGTCATGATCGCGCACATGGGTGGCAAGTTTGCACTGGAAGCACTCGCTGAACTCATTGATACAGGCCTCTCTGCCGAAGAAGTTGAAGGCATTCGAGCATCTTTGCTGGCAACCAAGGGTGTGCGAAGTCTGCACGAATTGCGTACCCGCAAGATGGCCGATAGCGCCCTGGTTGACGCGCATATCATTGTCGATCCAAAAATCAGCGTCTCCGAGGGGCATTTCATAGCCGAAACAGCGCGCCAGGCTGTCCTCCGCCAGCATCATGTTATGGATGTGATGGTCCATATTGATCCTGAAGATGATATGCAGGCCAGACCCAATGTCCATTTGCCTAACCGTGAAATTTTGCTGAAACATCTTGCTGGCAGGCTCGGCGGGGATTCACTTTTGAATAATCGCATCATGCTGCATTATCTGGATGGAAAAATTGATGCTGATATATTTCTTGATTCAATAATTTACAGCGATCCATCCGAAATCGAAGCTGTGCAACAGTTATGCAGGCAGATCACGAAGGACGACCGATATTTCCGGTCTATTCAGTTGCATTTGAGTTGCGCACAGGAGTAGTGCGATAAAAATGCTTTCGCCCCACTTCGGGGCGTATATTTTTATCCATTTATCCGAATGACTATGGCAAAATGTGCGCTTTGGTGTCGGGAGAGGGTGGCATGCTTCCTGCTAAAAGTTAAACCCGAGTTCTAAGTTTGTTCGGTTTTCCAAATTTTGGACGTTTTATTTTTTCGATTCAGTCGTTACGTTATGGGAGAAAGATATGTCGAAGTCGGCAGCTGATGTTGTAAAGTTACTCAAAGACAATGAAGTTAAATTTGTTGATCTGCGTTTCACCGATACCCGTGGTAAAGAGCAACACGTGTCTATACCTGCTCATGTGGTGACAGATAGCGATGACTGGTTCGATAACGGCCACGCTTTCGACGGTTCTTCCATCGCCGGCTGGAAAGGTATTCAGGCTTCCGACATGTTGCTGATGGCTGATCCAGATTCTGCTTTCATCGACCCGTTCATGGACGAAACCACACTGGTAATAACCTGTGACGTGATCGAGCCTTCCGATGGCAAGGGTTATGACCGCGATCCGCGCTCGATAGCAAAACGCGCTGAAGCCTACCTGAAGAGCAGCGGCATCGGCGATGCGGCTTACTTTGGTCCTGAACCGGAATTCTTCATTTTTGATTCGGTTAACTGGCAAGTGGATATGTCCGGCTGTTTCTGCAAGGTCAACTCAGAAGAAGCGGCATGGTCCTCGGCAGAAAAATTTGAAGGGGGTAATACCGGTCACCGTCCCGGAGTTAAAGGAGGATATTTCCCAGTTCCACCCGTTGATTCGCTACAGGATATCCGCTCAGCCATGTGTCTGGCTCTGGAAGAAATCGGCGTACCAGTCGAAGTCCATCACCACGAAGTAGCCACAGCCGGACAATGCGAAATCGGCACACGATTCGCCACACTGGTAAAGCGTGCCGACCAGACTCAAAAACTGAAATACGTCGTTCACAATGTTGCTCACCAGTATGGCAAGACTGCGACTTTCATGCCCAAGCCTATCGTGGGTGACAATGGTTCCGGTATGCACGTCCACCAGTCCATCTGGAAAGACGGCAAGAACCTGTTTGCAGGCAACGGCTATGCTGGTCTATCAGAATTCGCGCTGTATTACATCGGCGGCATCATCAAGCATGCCAAAGCACTGAATGCCATTACCAATCCAGGTACCAACTCCTACAAGCGTCTGGTTCCCGGTTTTGAGGCTCCGGTTAAACTGGCTTACTCGGCACGTAACCGCTCTGCCTCGATCCGTATCCCTTTCGTACAAAGCGACAAGGCTCGTCGTATTGAAGTGCGTTTCCCTGATCCGACTGCCAACCCCTATCTTGCTTTCACCGCCTTGATGATGGCTGGTCTGGATGGAGTGCAGAACAAGATTCATCCCGGCGATGCTGCCGACAAGAATCTGTACGACTTGCCTCCGGAAGAGGATGCAAAGATCCCTACAGTTTGCTCAAGCCTCGAAGAAGCATTGGCAGCCCTGGACAAGGATCGCGAGTTCCTGACACGCGGTGGTGTTTTCTCCAACGAAATGATCGATGCGTACATTGAGTTGAAGATGGAAGAAGTAACGCGCTTCCGCATGACTACGCACCCGGTTGAGTATGAAATGTACTACAGTCTGTAAGCTGTTTGGAAAGAAGCAAATAACGGGGCCGCAAGGCCCCGTTTTACATTCGATTGCGCTGTTTGTCATATTGATAAACTTTAACCTATACTTCGGTTCATTGTGATTCCGTTCCGCATGTGATTTATGAAGAAATCTTGTTATGTATTTATATCCTGGTACATTGGATGGTCAGGCTTGGCTCAAGCTGAAATTTACAAATCTGTTGATTCTGAAGGACATGTGACTTACTCGAGCATGCCGAGCAAAGGAGCGAAAAAACTTGGGCTGGACAAACTTGGCCCGACTTCAAGCGTCACACATGAATATGCGCGGCGTACCTCACGGAAGCAAGATTCTGCCAGTCCATTGGATTTTCCCAAGGTGGATAGCGGTACACAAAAAAGCCGAGATAATACACGACGGAAAATACTTGAAGATGAACTGGCTACCGAAGAAAAAATGCTCTCTGATGCTCGTGCCAATTTAAAGCAGGGAGTCGTATCAATATCCGGTGAGAAATTGCACGAACTACAAGCAGAAGTGACGCTGCACGAAAAAAATGTGAGCGCACTAAAAACAGAATTGTCCAGAGTAAAATAAAGTTTTCATGACTGGCATATATTCTGCTTTATAACTAAATATGCCCAATACTTTCTTACCTACACTTGAGCACCTTGCTACGGCAGTCATCCTGCTTGACGAACAATCACGTATTGCCTATCTTAACCCTGCAGCCGAGAATCTTTTTGCCTTGAGCAGTAAAAACACGGTTGGACATCCGGTGCAATATGCCTTTACCCATACCGGGCAATTGTCTGTCGCCATGCAGCAGGCAGTGAACAACAATGCCAGCTTCATTGAACATGATCTTATGCTCGGTACGGTCACCCATGGCAAGTTACATTTACGTTGTGTTGCTACACCATTGCAATCCGATAACTACTATTTGTTGTTGGAGTTTCATCCCATGGATCGTCCACTCAAATTGGCACGCGAAGAGCAAATGCTGGATCAGACTCAAGCCAATCGATTGCTGCTGCGTAATTTGGCGCATGAAATAAAAAATCCCCTGGGTGGTATTCGCGGTGCGGCACAGTTGCTGGAGCAGGAACTGGATAAGCCGAGCTTGCGTGAATATACTCAAGTGGTCATTCAGGAAGCTGATCGCTTGCGGGCATTGATGGAGAAGCTGCTCACTCCGCAAGGAGCGCCTCATTTTAGTGCGCTCAATATCCACGAAGTGCTCGAACGGGTGCGTAGCCTTGTCTTGGCAGAGATGCCGAATGAGCTGACTATAGTCCGTGATTTCGACATCAGTCTGCCTTATTTGATGGGTGACAAGGAGCAGATGATACAGGTAGTGCTCAACATCGTGCGTAATGCTGCACAGGCCATGAAAGGTCAAGGCACCATCATTATGCGCACACGCATAGCACGCCAGGTTACCCTGATTAAAAAGCGCCATCGCCTCGCCATCATTCTGCAAATTGAGGATGACGGGCCGGGTGTACCGTTGCATTTACGCGACAAGATTTTTTATCCGCTCGTATCCGGTCGTCCCGACGGGCATGGTTTGGGACTGACTTTGGCACAGGATTTTGTCAGCCAGCATCAGGGAACCATTGAGTTTGAAAGCGAGCCAGGGAATACCTGTTTTACTGTGACACTTCCACTTATTTAATTTTAGAATTCTATCTTTCGGAAACTTTATGAAACCAGTCTGGATTATAGATGACGATCGCTCGATTCGCTGGGTGCTGGAAAAGGCTTTGGCGCGCGAGGACATCGAATTCAAAAGCTTTGCCTCAGCCGATGAGGCGTTGCAGGCACTGACCCAGGGAACGCCCCAAATAGTCATTAGCGATATCCGCATGCCCGGTAGTTCCGGCCTTGAGTTGCTGCAAATTCTGCGTGAGCGGTATCCGAATCTCCCGGTTATCATCATGACGGCTTATTCCGATCTGGAAAGTGCGGTTTCATCGTTTCAGGGCGGTGCGTTTGAGTATCTTCCAAAGCCCTTTGATATCAATCATGCCGTTGAATTGATTCGTCGCGCTTTGGACCAAAGCCAACGCAAGAATCCATCCCCGGAAACGGTGCCTGCCGCACCGGATATTTTGGGGCAAGCGCCGGCCATGCAGGAAGTGTTCCGCGCTATCGGCAGGCTTGCACAATCGCACGCTACCGTCTTGATTAATGGCGAATCGGGCACCGGTAAGGAGTTGGTCGCTCAGGCGCTCCATCGGCACAGCCTGCGCGCCGACAAACCTTTTGTTGCTATCAATACGGCCGCGATTCCCAAAGATTTACTGGAATCAGAATTATTTGGTCATGAGCGGGGTGCGTTCACCGGTGCAACGGCAACCCGGCACGGTCGCTTCGAGCAAGCTGAAGGCGGTACCCTGTTTCTCGACGAGATCGGTGATATGCCTGCTGAGTTGCAGACGAGATTGCTCCGCGTTTTATCAGACGGCAATTTCTATCGTGTGGGGGGGCACCAACCTACCAAGGCCAATGTACGCATTATTGCTGCCACCCACCAAAATCTGGATGAGCGGGTCAAGCAGGGCTTGTTCCGTGAGGATTTGTTCCATCGTCTTAATGTCATTCGTTTGCGCCTTCCCCCGCTGCGCGAACGCCGCGAGGATATTCCACTGCTGGCTAAATACTTTTTGCAAAAGAGTGCGCGCGAATTGAGCGTGGAACAAAAAACCTTGAGCGAGGCAGCCATCCAATACTTGATGGCGCAGGATATACCCGGAAACGTACGACAGCTGGAAAATTTGTGCCACTGGCTGACAGTGATGACACCATCGCAGCAAATCGAAATCGCCGACTTGCCTCCGGAATGGCGTGAAGCACCGGCGATCGGTGTTCCACAAGGTGATTGGCGCAATATTCTGGCTCAACAAGTTGCACAGTCATTGCAGCGTGGCGACCAGAACCTTTTGGAGGGCCTGAGTCGGCAATTTGAAAGCACGCTGATTATTCAAGCGCTGCAACATACGGGAGGTAAACGTATCGAAGCTGCCACGTTGCTGGGCATGGGAAGAAATACCTTAACCCGCAAGATTCAGGAACTGGGACTCGATGAGCAAGAGTAATCATGCCTCTTTGAAGAAGCTTCATATAACTACGAGAACTCTTTGCCTTAAAGTGGCCATTTCAGGGCAATGGTGGCACGTTGTTGTACAGTCTTGTTCAATTTAAATTTGAGCTAACCACAATTGTTTTAGTTGCTCCTTGAACTCACTTATTGGCATCGGCCTTCCAAACAAGTAGCCTTGAAAGTGCGAACATCCTGCCATTTCAAGAAGCATTCGTTGTTCTTGGGTTTCAACTCCTTCTGCAATAACGTTCAGATTCATGCTATGTGCCATCGCAATAATGGTGTTGACGATCGCTTGATCACTATTATCAACCGTTAAATCTCTGACGAATGACTGGTCTATTTTAAGTTGGTGCAATGGCAGCCGCTTGAGATACTGCAAGGATGAATATCCGGTTCCGAAGTCATCCAATGAGAATCTCACCCCTAGAGCACTAATTTCCTTCATGGTCGAAACAACTTTTTCGACATCATCCAGCAAAATACTTTCCGTCAATTCCAACTTCAGCCGTGAAGGATCAATTCCATGACGCTGAACAATCGCTTTCACCAGTTCCGCAAAACCGGCCTGACGAAATTGCTTGGCACTCACATTGACTGAAAGCATCAGATCACGCGTTTTTACATCGAGTTGCCAAGCACTCAGTTGTGCACAAGCGGTATCAAGAACCCACTTGCCAATGGGAATAATCAGCCCGGTCTCTTCCGCAATGGGAATAAATTCAGCGGGAGAAACCAGTTCACGTGCAGGATGAACCCAACGAATTAATGCCTCGGCACCGAAAGGCCGCATCAAGTGATCAACCTGAATCTGGTAATGCAAAAAGAATTGATGACACTCAATTGCATTACGTAATTCATTTTCAAGCGCTGAACGGGAATTGATCGCTTCCTGCATCTGCGGATCAAAAAAGCAGATGCTGTTACGACCTGTTTTCTTTGCCTGACACATGGCAATGTCGGCATGTTTAAGCAGGTTGGTTATTCCCTTTTGGGCGTTATTAAAAATGACTATCCCGATGCTGGCTGTATTGTGAAAAGCTTTTTTGCTCAACTGAAAAGGAAGGTTCAGGGCAGCCAGCATTTTTTCACCCACGTCTTTCGCTTGTGCAGCCGCCTCAATCAATTGAACATCAAGGTTTTCCAGAATGACCACGAACTCATCATCCCCCAATCGTGCCACGGTATCCCCACTGCGCAGGCAAGCTTGAAGACGCTCCGCTACCTGTTGCAGCAGAACATCGCCCAAGGTATGACCAAGAATCTCATTAACTGACTTGAAATTATCGAGATCTATAATTAGCAGAGCCCCGGCATGCCCTGTTCGATCAATAGAAGCTTTGGCATGAAATAGCCTATCTTGCAGTAGCCGGCGATTTGGCAGCTTGGTAAGCGGGTCAAAGAAAACCAGATTTTGAATTTCTTTCTCAGCCGCTTTGAGACCAGAAATGTCGACGTGGGTACTGACATAATGAGTGACTGTTCCATCTTCACGTTTTATTGCAGATATCGTCATCCATTTAGGATAGATCTCACCACTCTTGCGTCGATCCCAAATTTCACCTTGCCATGATCCTGTCTTGTTAATCGTCTCCCACATCGCAGCATAAAATGCGTCATCATGATGCCCCGATTTGAACATCTTTGGTGTCTGGCCAATAATTTCCTTTTTAGAATAGCCTGTGATTTGCGTTAAGGCACGATTAGCTCTCTTGATTACAGAATTTGTATCGGTGACCAGAATACCCTGAGTGGTTTCAAAGGCAACGGCAGCAAGACGCAAATCCGACTCAAGCTGTTTTTGCTGAGTTATGTCATACAGTACAGCACGGCTCATCAATAGGGTGCCGTTGACATCTTTAACTGCTGTTGCACTTAGCAAAACATTCCTGATTTTTCCATCCTTGCCGACCAGTTCAAATTCCAAGTCTTTAATATGTCCATATTTCAGGAAATCCGGATAATATTTCAGAAATCTCTGTTTGCTCTCCTCAGTATAAAAATCCATTATTTTTTTACCGACCACCTCTTCCTTTGAGAGGCCAATCCATGCGAGTTCGGTTGCATTGATGCGCACGACAGATCCTTCATGATCCAAAGAATGGTAGCCGCAAGGGGTGTTATTATATAAATCTTCTATTTCTTTTGCTGACGCGGAAAGTTTATTTTCCAGAAGAGTATGCTCAGCCAGTTCAATCGAACTGGTTACCAGCAGAGTAACGTTGCCATTTTCATCTTTAAGCGCAGAAGAGAAAGACTGAGCCCAGAAAAAACTGTTGTCTTTCCTGAGGTAGCGCTTCACAAAGCGCAAGTGATCCACCATGCCACTGATCAGTTGGGTGTTGCGTTGACTGGACTCTGCCAAATCATCCGGAAAAATGAGATCGGACTTTGTTTTGGTCAGAATCTCTTCCTGGCTGTAGCCCCACATTTCTACGGCTCTGCTATTGGCCAGCACAATTCGCCCATTGTGAGGGTCTATGGCGATCATGGAAACAGGAGATTTGTCAAAAATCTCCCTGAATTGATAGGATAAAACTTGCATATTTAGCTCCTTTAATAACATGACTAAAATGCAGATACCTTGACTTGCACAGGTATTGATATTGATTAGTTCTATTTCTAGTAAAGCTGCTGCCACTGTTTTAGGTGACGACAACTTGTAGCTTGGAATATTGATATTTAATACCAATATTCCAATAGTGGATAGACTGGTTTACGCACGGTTATTAAAATAACTGAGGAAACTATTGGGGGTATGAAGAGATATATCTTTACTGGACAGATTGCAGGAAGTAATTCAGTTCGCAGATAAATTTTATTGTACTTTAATTTCTGCAAGTGGAACACCGGCGCTGAAAGCAAGATGCGCCAGTTCAATCATGGAAACGACACCTGTTTTGCGGTGAATCCTTGCACGATGGTTTTCAACCGTTCTTATTTGGATTTCCAGTTGGAATGCGATCTCCTTATTTTGTAAACCTGTAAGGGCAAGCACAAGAACATCCCGCTCACGAGAGGTTAACAGAAGCAAGCGCTTCTCAAACTGACGTTTTGCTGCCTCTCTTAGTTTTTGTTCAGTAATATCGACCAGTGTAATTTGAAGTTCCGGTACTCCGTCCTCTGTATTGATTAATCGGCTAACCAGATGAACATAAAGTACTGAGTTTTCCATTGTTCGCATCATCAGCTCATAGCTATGGTTTTCCTTGTTTCTTAGTGCTTTTAAAAAGTACTGCTGCCATTGGGAGAGATGTTCAGGTGAAACGAATTTGTCGAATCGATGACCGAGAATTTGTCTTCGATCCACTCCGAACAAGGCCGATCCGGTCAGATTGATTTGAGCAATTTGGCCTGATTGAGTGATTGTAATAATGCTGAAAGATGCAAATTCATAGAGGTTAAAAAATCGATCACGAGACACCTCAAGTGTCATTTGGCTTTTGCGCAAAGCGTCGTTCTGCATCTCCAGTTCTATCTGGTGTGTTCTAAGCTCATGCAACTTCTCTTCAAGATGAGCATTAAGGTTGAGAGTTTTTATCTCAGCCTCTTTGAGCCTCGTGATGTCCTCGGCGAATATGATGATGCCTCCTATTTCTCCTTCTTTTGTGTGCCAAGGCAATACTTCCCACTTGAACCATTGAATGGTTCCATCAAACCTGATGAATCGATCTTCATCATTTCTAATTATCTCGCCTGCCAAACCACGCCTATGTGCATCCTTCCATACATCTGAAATCTCCGGAAGTATTTTGTAGTGTGAAACACCAATGATGTCTGGATTGCGGATGGAGTGAATTTCAAACCAGCGCCTGCTTGCAGCCAAGTAACGCATTTCTTGGTCAAACATGGCAAGAGCAGCAGGGGCTTGAGATAAAAGCAAATTAGAAAGATCTTCAACCTTGTGGAGGGATTCCACTTGCTGCTTAATCTTGGTTAGCTGTTTCAACATTATTGGATGTTACCTGAAATGCTCTCAAAAACCTTGAGTCAAAGTCGATTTGCCTTAGCAAAAAAGCTGAACCGCAAAAGTGGTATGTAACTTACGCAGAATAAAAAATACCTACAAAGAAAGTGGTTCCTATATTAGGCTAATTCATTGATGTATGTCAGGCTGATTTACGCACGGTTATATAAGTAATTCAAATATATTTAGATATTTCGGGTCAGCGGGTGTTATATATTGATTACGGTTTCATTATTGCAAACCTCTTGTAGAAAACCCTTTATTGGGAATACAAAATTTAAATCGCCAGTTTTCTTGCAAATTCTTTTAGCATTATCAAGGGCATGCCAAATTTGATTCGTGATCTGTATGAATCGAATGATGTATTGAAGAAATCGACAAAACTCGGATTTTTGATTATTTTTGGCAGCAGATTTAAGAATTATAGCGGGATCATTTTCGCTCATTTCTTTATTGGCCATACTCATATAAATTATGTGTGTGAGTGACATTGAATTTTTAGCGAATATTCTTCTTGAAAGCCAACATGAAGTTTTTGCAAAGTGTTGGATTTCCCGCCGAAAATCCTTCACCTCCCAGCGGTGAGTTCATGAATTCGCTATAACCGGGAATTGAATGAAGGTCAACCGAAGTCAGGTCGCGAAACCCCATCGACCAATCAGGAAATTGTCTCTCTGATTGCGTCCCTTCCATAAGGGTAATAATTCCGTAATGACGTTGGTCATCTTTAATTTTAGCTAAGAGCTCGCGAACGACTTCTTCATCACCTTCCAAAATCTGCATGAAATTGCCAACTTTATAAAGCAGCATCCCGGTAACGCCCAATTTTTCATTGTTCGCTCGTACCTTGGTCAGCAGTTCGATGAGTTCTGATTGGGAGAACGCTTTCTTCGCCAAGCTGATATAAATTATAAAAAACATGGATTATAAAATCATGAGTTCAAATTTGACGGGCAACGTAAGATTTGACCGGCAGTTATCAAAAATTGCACGTCACCCTATAATTGGCCTATTGATATTTAACACCAATATTTTAATAATGGGTAGACTGGTTTACGCACGGTTTTAAATTAACAACAAGGGGAAATCGAGGGTAATATGAAAAGACTGTGCTGAGCAACACTATAATTAGAGCCTGCTATTGGCTGACCTGTGCCAGATTGTAGTCGCAATTTTGAGCGGCAGTTATGTAGTCTACAAAAGACATGCTTCCACCAATTTACCGTCTTTCGCTACCCCACCCTTAGTTGTCAGTCGAAATTGAAATCAGGTTTATGCAAGCAGCATGCGTTATAGCGCAACTGTCACCAATATTTCAATCTTCCACTCTCTATTGGCAAGATTTGCTTCAGTGGTCGCCCGCGCCGGAGCAGAATCGGGAACCACCCATGCATCCCAAACCTCGTTCATACCGGCAAATTCACTTATACTTTTGAGGAAAATTTGGGCTTGTAACAGTTTTGACTTATCCGTGCCAAGCTTGGCCAGCACACGGTCAATTTCTTCTAATACCTCGCGGGTCTGTCCTTTTATGTCCTTGCTTGCATCTTGCGGAATCTGCCCGGAAAGGTAGGCAATACCGTTAAAACAGACCGCCTCTGACATACGCGGCCCTGCATCCAATCGATCAATTTTCATCATTTGCTCCGCTTACTTTTTGGCCTGCGTAGGGTGAATATCCAACGGGTATTGCGCAGGATCAAGCTTACATTCGGTGCAATGTACTACGCTTATTGTACCCTACAGCAGCCGGATATTTCACACATCAACCGTTTGCAACTGGCACAACTGAAACACTTACAATCATAGCAATTCAACACGAATGCAAATATTTACCCAAAACAGTTTTTAGCAATATCAACCACAAATTACGGATACCCAATTTATCTTCTTTCTAATCCGTTACGTCACTTTATTAAGATAATTGGTTATTTGGGAAAATTCTGCCACCCCCAAGTTTTCCGCGCGATGTTGTGCATCGATCCCCAGTTGGTCGAAATCTGATTCGTTCAAATAACCGCGTAGCGTATTGCGCAATGTTTTCCGACGCTGCCCGAACGCTGCTGCAACGATTTCAGCAAATAATTTTTCATTACCTACCAGCACGTCACATGCGGGCAACGGAATGATGCGCACAATGGCAGAATCAACCTTGGGAGAAGGCCGGAAAGATTCCGGGGGCACATCGAGAAGTTTTTCCATGTGGAAGCGGTATTGCAGCATGACCGATAAGCGTCCGTAGGCAGGCGTGGAAGGTTCGGCTACCATGCGTTCGACAACTTCATTTTGCAGCATGAAATGCATGTCTGTGATACGGTTGGCATATTCGGCAAAGTAAAACAGCAGCGGCGAGGAAATATTGTAAGGCAGGTTGCCCACCACACGTAGCGGGACGGGAAGTTGTGCCAGGTCGAACTTCAACGCATCACCGGCATGGATGACAAGTTTATCTTTTGGATAATCGTTTTCAAGTCTAGCAATAATGTCTCGGTCGATTTCTACCACATGCAGTTGATTTAGATGCTTCAACAAAGGCCTTGTTAACGCTCCCAGTCCGGGGCCGATTTCAACCATGTTGTCGGCAGGTTCTGGTCGAATGGCGCGGACGATGTCGGCAATCACTTGTTCATCAACAAGAAAATTCTGGCCAAAGCGTTTGCGGGCTTTATGCATGATGCGCTTGTTCGTTGCGGATCATTTCGTTCGCCATCTGAATTGCTTCCAGCAGACTACCGGCATCCGCCTGCCCTGTGCCAGCAAGCTCCAGCGCAGTGCCATGATCCACCGAGGTACGGATGATGGGCAATCCCAGAGTGATGTTCACGCCGTGCCCGAAGCTGGCATGCTTCAACACCGGCAAACCCTGGTCATGGTACATCGCCAGTACGCAATCGCACTGAGACAATCGTTGCGGTGTGAATAAGGTATCCGCAGGAAGCGGTGCACTGACGTTGAAACCTTCTCCCCGCAGTTTGTCCAGCACCGGAATCATCACATCAATTTCCTCACGCCCGAGGTAGCCCCCCTCGCCCGCATGCGGGTTTAACCCTGCCACCAGAATGCGCGGGGAAGCGATGCCGAAACGCCGGGCTAGATCGTGGTTAATAATTCGCAACACACTTTCCAGCAACGCAGAAGTAATTGCATCGGGTACGGCACGCAAAGACAAGTGGGTGGTTACCAGAGCAACACGCATTCCCCCTCCAGCCAGCATCATCACAACCTGTGCGGTGTGGGTTTGTTCGGCAAAAAACTCGGTATGACCGGTAAAGGGAATGCCGGCATCATTGATAATCCCTTTGTGTACGGGGGCAGTTACCAACCCGCCGAATTCACCCGACAGACAACCCTGCATTGCCCGACTCAACAAATTGAGCACATAAGGACAGTTGGCAGGATTCAATATTCCAGCCTGTGCGGGTTGAATTAAAGGCACATGCAGTACGCACAAATGTCCCTGGGGAAGTGGATGAATTTGCTGCGCGGTATATTCATGCAATTGTACGTTAAGTCCGAGTTGGGCTGCGCGCTGTTCCAGCAGTGATTTATCAGCCAGTACGACCAGCTTATTGACATGCTGATGTTGCGCTATTTGCAAACATAAATCAGGGCCGATGCCGGCCGGTTCGCCGGAAGTAATCGCAAGGACTGGAACAGCCTGCGTCATGGATTTAAGCATTTCACGTTCGCTCCCTCTCCCACATGTGGAAGAGGGTTGGGGATAACCAATCACTTGCCGAGCTTTTGCAGCTTTGTGAGATGGCTAGTAGTTTCATCAGAGGGGGATTCGCAGCATCATTAATTTAATTTTTTTGGCCTAGGTGGTATTCAACATAAGCGCGGTCGCGCAATTGGCGAAGCCAGTCCTGATAAGCTTCTTCTGATTTGAAGCCGCGTATCGCCAATCGTGCCTGCTGCTTTTTCTGTTCAATGCTCACGTCGGCAGTACGGCGTTCTATTACCTGAATCAAATGCCAGCCGAAACCGGATTGCACCACGCCACTGAGTTGACCCACTTTCAGCGCATCCATCGCTTTTTCAAACTCGGGCACCGTGTCTCCGGGCGATAGCCAACCCAGATCCCCACCCTGAGCAGCACTTCCGTCTTCTGAAGAGTGCTTGGCCTGATCGGCAAAATCGGCACCTTCTTCGATGCGTTGTTTGATCTCCAGCAAGCGGCTCTTGGCTTCGCTCTCCGGCACCAACTCACTGGTCTTGATCAGAATATGCCGTGCGTGAGTTTGTGAAATGACGACTGCAGAATCCTTGCTGCGTTTATCAATCAGCTTAAGAATGTGAAATCCATTCGGACTGCGTAAAACGGGGCTGATTTCGCCGGTATGCATTTTTTGCAATGCATCCAGAAAAAGTGTTGGAATGCGATCTGCAGGACGCATCCCCAGATTGCCTCCCTGCATGGCATCTTTTGCATCGGAAAATTCGGCAGCCACTTGGGCAAAATCAGCACCATCCTGTAAACGAGCCAAAGCTTGTCCGGCACGGAGACGGCTGGCCTGTATTTTTTCTGCGCTGGCTTGTTCCGGTACCAGCACCAGAATATGGGCCAATTGGTATTCTTCTCCCTTGCCGGGTAGTTTGGCTTGGGTGGCAAGGTAGTTATCAATTTCACCATCGCTGATGACAAGTTTGCTGTCTACCTCACGTTCGCGCAGTCGAGTCGAGATTATTTCGCTACGAATTTCTTCGCGGAATTTTTTAAAGTCCACCCCATCCTTTGCCAATCGCTCACGAAATTCTGCCAGCGAAGCAAATTTATTTTCCTGTGCGATACTTTGCAAAGCCTTGTCCAGTTGGGTGTCGTCAACATGGACCCCGGTTTCTTTGGCAAATTGAGCTTGCAGCGTGTCAATAACCATGCGCTCAAGAATTTGTTTTTCCAAAGCCTCGGGTGCTGGTAGCGTCGTGCCTTGTTTTTGCAATTGCCTGGTTACAGTTTCAAGATGCTCGTCGAGTTCATGACGGGTAATGACATCATCGTTAACCACGGCAACAATTCGGTCTATCGGAGCAATTTGCTTTTGCGGGCTGAGCTTTCCGGGTTGTTCTGCTGCATAAATGAGGGTCGGAAAAACCAGCCAAAGCAGTAAAACTTGCAATATTTTGGTACGCAGCATATTCAGACTTTCTTGATACGAAAAATTACTTGGGGAAATCAGAGGTTACCTTTACTATAACCTGGAACGTTCTGACGCAATTGGGGCAGTGGGTCACCCGTACCGACTGCCACCAAATCATTTAATTCAAGCTGCACAAACAAGCTCGTTTGAATCTGCTGAGTCGCTGTAGGGAACCGTTGCGCCACAATACGCACAGTCCAGCACTGTCGATTATACTCGAGCCCGCCCAGTGCTTCCAGAATGCTACCGTCCTGCACAGAGTAATTCCAGCTCGCTACCCCATGCCAGTGGCCAGACAAGGGCCATTGTGAAGACACGTTAATTTGTCGTAGGCTGTTTCGCGTGAAGCGATACCCTAAATTAACCACCTTGCCGGTTTCCGGCTGGTAACGTGCCGATGCATCCAATTGTTCGGTTTGCAACTGGTCGGGTGTGATTTGGTAAGTGCTATCCAGCGACCATGCGTGGGTCAATTGTCCAAAAGCCGCCAGTACGATATCCGATTTCGTGGTGGCGACTGTTCCTGTGGTGTTGATGCCAGAAGTAGTCGCTGAGCTTGTTACGGGAGGCAAATTGACTTTCGGGATCGTTGTACTAAATCTCTCTCCGATAGCAACCCGTAACCGTTCATCGCCATCGTTCTGCTGAAGCAGACGGGAGGTGACTGCCAAAGTGACCTGATTGGCGTCTCCTATACGATCACTCCCAAGGTAGCGATTTTCAGTGAACATCTGGGCAAAATTAAAGTCCCCCTGTGCCGAATCGAAATTGGGTAAAAGGTTTTGATTGCGATAAGGAATATAAACATAATACGCACGCGGTTCCAGTGTCTGAACAAACTCTTTATCGAAGAGGCTCATTTCCCGTTCCATCGTTAAGCCGCTATCTACACTGAAAATCGGCAAGGCGCGGGAAGCATTGGGCAGAGCATCGGAATTATTGGTGCCCATGACATAACTGGTATAGTGTATCCCTAATTTGGGGGTCAGATAAAAAGCGGGTTGGGTAACAAGCGCATAGCTTATACTGGGATAGAGTACCAGACGTTGTCCATTAACCAGAGTAGGGTGACGAAAGGCTGTGAACTCCCCTGAAACTGCCAAAGTTTCTTTGTCCAGCCTTTGTTGCGCTCCCACAATGAATTGCGGGAGGCGATTATAGGGCGGAATCACAGGCGCAGCCGGATCCTGCAAAGTCTGAAAACTTTGAATCCGTGTTTCGGTATTCCACCAGCCGCCTGTATACGAGAGTACACCTTCACGTGTCAGAGTCGTTTGAGAAGTACCGGCTACAGAATCCGAAAAATCGCGGAAATAGAAATCGTCGGAGACCCGGTTGTAATTGATGGATCCGTTTAATTCATGGGTGAAATTCTGCGTATGATTTAAAGAGAATAACAAACGGGTACTGTTGGTAAGGCGATCCCCGCCCAATATATTCAGATGCGCAATACCGGAATAGCTTGGTTCCAGATATCGTACTTCATTATTGAGCATGTTCCCCCGCTTGGAAATGATACGCGGCGCCAGGGTGGCATCAAGATTGGGTGCAATATTCCAATAATAAGGGACAGTTATTTCGAACCCGCCGGTAACCGTGCTACCGTAACTCGGAGCAAGAAAACCCGATTTGCGCTGGCTGTTAAGCGGGAAATCCATCCACGGCGTGTACAGGATAGGGATCCCCATAAAATCAACACGGGCACCATGTGCAATCCCCAGCTGGCTATCGCGATCTATTTCCAGAGTGTTCATCTTTAGCAACCAGTCGTCATGATCAATCGGACAGGTTGTGTAAATCGCATCATGCAGGAGGTAATCTTGTCTTCCAGCCAAATGGAGTTGTTCAGCCTTGCCGTGCGCATGGTAGTCCCCAAATTCAAATACGGGCTGCGTCATGTCGCCGGTATTGGTATCAAGATTGAATTTGAGATGCGGGCTCAGGATCACGTTGTTGTCCTGCTCGATTCGTACTGAACCATCAGCCAACACATCTTTATTGTCCTGCAAATACAGCAAGTGATCGGCGGATATCGTCTGGCCACGCTTGCGTAACTCCACTCCGCCGGTAGCTTCGATCTGCCCGCCCTTCTTGCCTTCCATTTGTTGCGCGGAGATGAAAACCGGCGTGTCTTCTTGCTGCTTTGCTGAATTGTCACCTTGGGTATTGATGACGGTATTATCTAATTGCAGAGTCGGTTGATCCGCTTCTCCGGCAAAAACCGGAGAAGCGAAAATACAGCAGAGCAAAAATACAATGTGATTCAGACGAAAGCGCATGGTGCGGGGTAGGCAAATTAAGGTGTTAAAATCGCATACATTCAAAATTAAAGCAATCCTATCCAAAATTATTTCAAACTGACCATGCAACGATTACAACTACTGACTGGCTGGCTGCACCAGCAAATTCCTGATACATCGTTTAACATCGCCCCGGCTTCCGCTGATGCCAGCTTTCGCCGGTATTTCCGTGTGACCTTTAATGATGGGCAAACACGGATCGTAATGGATGCTCCGCCACCGCAGGAAGATTGTCGTCCGTTCGTGTGTGTTGCAAAGTTATTCGGACAAGCCTTAACACATGTGCCGCATGTCTATGCCAATGATTTAGAACAAGGTTTTCTGCTGCTGTCGGATTTGGGTAACACAACCTATTTGCAGGCGCTTGAACAAGGCACCCACACTGCACGAGAACTGTATGGAGCTGCCACCGATGCGCTCATCCGCATTCAGCTCGCCAGCCGTGAAAATGAATTGCCACTGTATGATGAGGCGCTGCTGCTGCGCGAAATGCGCATGTTTCCGGATTGGTATATCGCCAAACACCTGAACACGACACTGGATGAAAAACAAAGCGCCAAACTGGATACCGTATTTCAGCGTATCCTCCGAAATAATCTCGCCCAACCCCGTGTCTATGTACACCGTGATTTCCATTCGCGCAATCTGATGTATATCGAGTCCTCTCTCTCTAACTCTCTGGGTGAAACAACTAGCCATTCGACTAAGCTGCCAAATTCCGCAGCTAAGTCGCTGGATATCCCGCAAACGGGAGAAAGAACAAACGAAAAAGGCAATTTTCTAATCTCGCCCGGTATTCTGGATTTTCAAGATGCGGTTTACGGCCCCATCACCTACGACCTCGCTTCGTTGTTCAAAGATGCTTATATTCGTTGGGAAGAAGCTGAAATACTGGATTGGCTGATTCGTTATTGGGAAAAGGCACGCAAGGCCGGGTTGCCGGTGCATCAGGATTTTGCCGATTTTTATCGAGATTACGAATGGATGGGTGTACAGCGCCACATCAAGGTGCTGGGTATCTTCGCCCGCCTGTATTACCGCGACGGCAAGGAGTCCTATCTGAAAGATATGCCGCTGGTGATGGATTACCTGCGGCGTGCCTGCGCGCGTTATATTGATCTTAAACCGTTGCTCAATTTACTCGATGTGCTGGAGCAGAAAAAACCGCAAGTGGGGTTCACGTTTTGAGCACTCAGGTCATGCTCCCTCTCCCCAACCCTTGTATGTTGCGGGCGAGGGGGCAATCGTGAAAGGTTTAAACCCATGAAGGCAATGTTACTGGCGGCGGGTCGTGGTGAGCGTATGCGCCCACTTACCGACCATACCCCTAAGCCTTTACTGAAAGTGGGTGGTAAGCCACTGATCGTATGGCACATCGAACGATTGGTGAGTGCGGGCATCATCGAGATCATTATTAACTATGCCCATCTTGGGTCGCAGATTGAAGCGTCACTGGGCGATGGCAGCAATTTTGGCGCCCGGATCAGTTACTCGCCTGAAGTCACTGCACTGGAAACCGCTGGCGGCATTGCTTATGCCCTGCCTATTCTGGGTAAAGAGCCTTTCGCTGTCATCAATGGGGATATTTATTGTGACTACGACTTGACTCGTTTAGCCTCCCACGCACCCACTCTTGCCGCGAACGGTGATACCGCACATCTGGTGTTGATCAATAACCCTGTTCATCATCCCAATGGGGACTTCGTTTTGCTGGGTAATCGCATTCTTCCTTCGCCCGTAAGCGACAGTGAGGAATTATCCACAAAGCTTACGTTCAGCGGCATCGGACTTTACCAACCTGCGATATTTGCCAACCTTACACGTGGAAACAAAGCCCCACTAGCCCCGCTATTGCGCGAGCAGATCGCCCTGGGCAAGGTGAGTGGAGAACATTTCACCGGATGCTGGATTGATGTCGGCACGCCGCAACGGTTAGAAGAACTCGACAACGCGCTGCGTACGACGCAAAATGTCGACTATGAATAATGTAAACCTGTACTCCGATCGTCGCACCTGTCTGCTCGGTCAGATGGGACACGGTATCGCGGTGATTCCTACCTCGTCTGAAGTGTTGCGCAATGGCGACGCTCACTACCCTTATCGCTTCGACAGCCATTTTTACTACCTCACCGGTTTTGATGAGCCGGAAGCGGTGCTGGTATTGATCGCCGGAAAGGAACCGCAATCCATACTCTTCTGCCGTGAGAAGAATATGGAGCGTGAAATCTGGGAGGGCTACCGTCATGGTCCCGAGGAGGCAAAATCGACATTCGGTTTTGACGCGACTTTCCCCATCGCACAACTGGATGAAAAACTCATTGAATTGATGGCCAACCAGCCTGTCCTTTTCCATCGCGTCGGCCATGATAAGGCTTGGGATACCCGTCTTCTTGATCTGCGCAGTCGGGTGCAGGAAAAAGCGCGTAGCGGTATCAGCGCACCCGGCGAGATTCACGATGTACGTGTCCTTCTGGACGAAATGCGGTTATTCAAAGATAACGAAGAACTTGCCACGATGCGCCGTGCCGCGAGCATTTCCGGTGATGCACATATACGTGCTATGCGCGCCACACGGCCGGGCATGATGGAATATCAAATAGAAGCCGAGCTATTCCATGAGTTCCGTAAAAACGGTGCACAATCCCCGGCCTACACCAGCATCGTCGCAGGGGGAGCCAATGCCTGTGTTCTGCATTACATCAGCAATGACAAACCGCTCATCGACGGCGATTTACTGCTGATTGATGCGGCCTGTGAATTGGATGGTTACGCCGCTGACATCACGCGCACGTTTCCGGTAAATGGAAAATTTAATGCCGCCCAGAAAGATATTTACGAAATGGTGCTGGCCTCCCAAGCGGCTGCCATAGCTGTTTCCCATCCCGGCAATCACTGGAATGATCCGCATGAAGCAGCGCTACGCGTTATTGCGCAAGGTCTGATTGATTTCAAACTTTGCAACGGTACCCTGGATGCCGTGCTGGAAAGCGAAAGTTATAAACGCTTTTACATGCATCGTACCGGGCACTGGCTGGGCATGGATGTGCACGATGTCGGCACTTACAAAATCGGGGACAACTGGCGCGAGTTGCAACCGGGAATGGCATTCACTGTGGAGCCGGGCTGTTACATCCGTCCGGCAGATGATGTAGCGCAGGCATTCTGGAATATTGGCATCCGCATTGAGGATAACGTGGTCATTACCCCGCAAGGCTGCGAAATACTCACGGTGAAAACACCCAAAACAGTTGCAGCGATTGAGGAATTGATGAGGCGAACATGAGTATGCCAAGCTGTGATATTGCCATTATTGGCGGCGGGCCCGTCGGGGCTTCGCTTGCGCTGGCCTTATGCGACAGCGGCTTGAACCTTTGCGTACTGGAAGCTCGTACGGCCAATACCGCCAGTCACGATGCACGCGCGCTTGCAATTTCCTACGGCAGTCGCTTGTTATTGGAACGCATTGCTGTGTGGGACGCATTGCACACGGTTTCGCCGATTCGCACCATTCATATTTCACAGCGGCACAGCTTGGGGCGTGCCCTGCTTCGTGCTGCCGAACTGAATGTGCCGGAACTGGGCTACGTGCTGCCTTACCTCATGCTGCAAGATGCACTGGATAGCAGCTTGCAGCAACGCGGCATCACAACGATTTACAGCGCAAGCGTAACTCGATTGCAGCACGAGGCGGAAGGGGCCACGATTGAATATCAACAGGCGGGAGTCGGATTCACTCTGACCACCCGCTTGGCCGTGGTTGCCGATGGGGGAAAACTTTTAACCCAAGACTATCCGCCGGAAATTCGTGATTACGGGCAAAGTGCGCTGATCACCCACATCACCTGTTCGGCAACCCGGGCAGATCAGGCTTACGAGCGTTTTACTGCCCAAGGTCCCATCGCTTTGCTACCGTTTCAAGACGGTTATGAGCTGGTGTGGACGTCCCCCCACGTCTTGGCTCAGGAAATGCTGGCATGGGATGAGGCAAGATTTCTGGGGGAACTCCAGCGCCATTTCGGCGACCGTGTTGGAGAATTTCTGAGCGTGAGTCAACGCACTTGCTTCCCTCTTGGCCTGAAACGCGCTCCGCAGCAATCCCCCATGCCGCATACCGTCTTGCTGGGCAACGCCGCACAAACCATGCATCCGGTAGCCGGACAAGGTTTTAATATGGGACTGCGCGATGCATGGGAATTGGCACAGGAAATTCTTAATGCCACGCCGCAGGAGTTAGGCACATCCACCATGCTTGCCGCTTATCGCAGTCAACGTCGAAGTGACCGCGAAGGTGGAATACATTTTACCGATGGCTTGGTAAGATTGTTCTCCAATAACTTGCCTGTTGTTAGTGCGGGACGAGCTGCTGCGCTTAGCGCGCTGGATTGTTTGCCATTTGCCAAACGGTTTGTGGCTAAGAGGATGATGTTTGGGGCGAATGGGTAGACTTGCAAAGTACCTGCAGTCATACTGAGGTAAATTAAATGAAAATTCAATACAATAAGAACGAAATTATCGCGGCAGCTCGATTTATTTTGGAAAATAAACCAAGTTCTAAAATCTCATCCCATATTCCACACACAGATAGAGGATATCTGCCTGAGCGTGGCGAGGTGGATGAAATTTTAAGAAATATACGGGATCTAGCGAAATTAAATAGGGAAACATTTGAGGCTGCCCAACAAACAGATGCAACCGGCAATACGAATGTTGAACTTCTTGGTCAAAAGTGGATTGAAGTACTGGGAGTGGGTGGGTATTGGATCATTGCAAATATAGAAGGTAGCGCAATAAATTTTTCAATTGCCGTATCTCCCTGGTTTGGAGATTACCTATGCATCGAAGAAGAAGTATAACGAAACTAACTTGTTATTCTTTGATTGTCAGCGTATTAGGAAAAGAAGTTAGCTGCCTTAGTAAGGCGCGATAACCAATGTTCTACCACCGGCAAAGTTGTTTTTAGATAAGTGTTCGACACAAATAAGAAATCCCCTGCCGGAAGTATGGCAGGGGATTTCTTATTACAATCTGAACAACAATCCTTACTTATGCACACCCAACTTTTGTCTCCATCCCGGGAAAATCTTGTCTGCATCCTTCGGGAAGGATTCAAATGCACGGGCAAATTCTTTGTGCTCTTTGGCAAACTCAATCGGGTCGGAACCGGCTTTCCAGCATTCATACGACTGGCGTAAGGAAATAGCACCGGCTGCTGGGCTGTCAATGTGGCCGTAGGAGCCACCACCTGCTGTATTGATAACGTTGCCGTGCCCAAGGTTTTCAAAGAACCCGGGCAGACGCAGCGCGTTCATACCGCCGGAAATGATCGGGGTGGTGGGTTTCATTCCATACCACTTCTGGAAGTAGACCGGCCCTTGGCATTCGTCGCGCTCGATCATGTAAGCGATGATCTTGTCGTCGCCTTCGCCTTCCATCTTGCCGTAGCCCATGGTGCCGACGTGAATGCCGGAGGCACCTTGCAGGCGGCTCATCTTGGCCAGGACGAAGGCTGTGTAGCCTCGTTTGGCTGAAGGCGAAGTAACGGCACCGTGGCCGGCGCGGTGATAGTGTAGATATTGGCCGGGGTACTGGCGACGTGCAGTGGTTACCATCCCGGGGCCGCCGACGTAGCCGTCGACCAGGAAAGCCAGTTTGTCCGCATCCGGGCCAAAGATTTCCAGCGCGTAATCGGCTCGGGCGCACATTTCGTAGTGGTCGTCTGCGGTGATGTTCATCGAGAACAGCTTGGCTTGCCCGGTTTCATCCTGTGCACGCTTCATTGCGTCATACACCAACGGCAGCACTTTCTTGATTGGACAGAACACCTGGTTGCCTTGTGGTTCGTCGTTCTTGATGAAGTCGCCACCCAGCCAGAATTGGTAAGCAGCATTGGCGAACGGCTCGGGACGCAGGCCCAGCTTGGGCTTGATGATGGTACCCGAAATGTAACCACCGTCCTTGACAGGGCGGCCGAGAATACGCCACAGGTTGGAGATGTCGGTGGCCGGACCGTCGAACATCTGTACGACGCGCTCGGGTACGTAGAAATCGATCATCTTGGCATGCTCGATGTCGCCCATGCCCTGATTATTGCCGATGGCGAGGGTCAGGAACGATACCATCATGAAACGACCATCAGTTACGTTGCGGTCAAATAGTTCGATTGGATAGGCGATACGCATATCTTCGGTGGCTTCGTCAATGTGATAAACCAGCGCATCGACACCCTTGGTGAAATCATCGGTGGTGCTCACTTCGACATTGGTGCCGGTGGAGGACTCAGCAGCGAAGTGGGCCGCCGCTTCAAGATAGCCAAGGTCGCCCTTGGGTTTCATCTTGTAGGCCACGAGAATGTGCTTGCCACTCTTTATCAGGTCAGCTTCCTTGAGGTCAAGGTTTGAATAACGATTTGATTGATCCATATTTTTCTCTCCCTTTGGTTAACATCTAAATTTTGATGGGTGCAACTATAAAACGATTAATCCATAAATAATAGTCAAACCTTATTATAAAACCTATAAGAAAATCTTATGGGTAGTGTAAAATATTAAGCGGACGTGGCAATATTTTCAAGGTTCAAAATTATGTTCCATATTACGCTCAGGCAATTACAAGTATTCGAAGCCGTTGCCCGACATTTAAGTCATTCGCGCGCTGCGAAAGAGTTATATCTTTCGCAACCAGCCATTTCAATGCAGATCAAGCAACTTCAGCAGGCTGTCGGATTGCCGTTGTTTGAGCAGATAGGCAAGCAAATTCACCTGACCGAAGCCGGAAGCGAAATGCTACATTATAGTCGCGCTATTTCCCAGCAATTACAGGAAATGGAGGCGGTATTTACCGAAATGAAAGGATTGGAGCACGGACACCTGAATATTTCAGTCGTCAACACCGCTAATTATTTTATGCCGCAGTTGCTGGCGAAATTCTGTCAGCAAAATCCAAAAATAAAAATTAGTCTGCATGTTGCCAATCGCGATGCGGTGCTGAATCACCTTGCCGAAAATATTGCCGATCTCGCCATCATGGGGCAACCTCAGAAGGGAGCCGACATGCTGGCGCAATCGTTCATGAAAAATCCGCTGGTCGTGATCGCGCCACCTGCTCATCCTTTATGCAAGGTTAAGCATGTGAAGCTGAAACGACTTGAGCAGGAAAGTTTTTTAGTGCGAGAACAGGGATCAGGAACGCGCAGCTCGATGGAACGGGTATTTTCCGAGCACGGTATTCAATTTCGTGCCGGAATGGAGATGGGTACCAACGAAGCCATTAAGCAGGCTGTACAGGCGGGCATGGGGCTGGGCATTCTTTCCTTGCATAGTGCCGAATTGGAACTGGAAACCGGGCGTCTTGCGGTGCTGAACGTGGAGTATTTTCCAGTGGTACGCTATTGGTATATTGTGCACCGCCAGAATAAACGCCTGTCCACAGTGGCCCAGGCGTTCAAAATGTTCTTGTTAACTGAGGCAGAACAATTGGCGACACCTTCAGCGAGTCTCAAAACAAGATAGCCGCAAACTAAACAGCCTTTGGGACGTCCAATATCGCAAAATTCTTGAGGTTGGACAGTGAGATAAGATGAGCGTGAATCCGTCCCAATTCTCCGCTTCTGGCCAGTTGCAAAAGCTGTTCATCTTTGAGAGCATTGAGCAGGGCTTCATCCACAATCAATACGCCATTAACGGTAAACTCCTCGCCATTACCCAATTTGATTGAGATGGTATTCTCTTTAAGAACATTGAGTTTTTGCAGGTTGTCTACAAACGCGCGGGTACGGACAAAATCAGTTTGATAATCCTGCATGAACTGAATCATGTTGTTCATGAATGGACTTGGCGCACTACTATCATCGAACAGACGAACGCCCTTTCCCTCATTATTAAATTCCGGACACTCTTCGTCTATACACACCACAAGTTGCTCTGGAGCAGAATCTGAAAATATAAAAGGGTATCGCCTTACATAAGCGGGGATGTAGCGCGCGTTCCATCTACCTTCCTTGTTAACGTAAAGATTCTGTCCTTGCCGGAAACCTAGAAGAGCAACCGACATTAAACTACCATCCGGGGCTTTAATAAAGACAATCGGATATTCTTTGGATGCTTCAATATATTCGCTTCCAGTTAACAAAACAGATTGAATATTTGCAGCAAAATTCAGGTTTTCAAAGTTTTTTAGCGAGTAGTTAAGATGTTTAACTTTATCTAATACTGCCACTTTTTTATAAAATAATAACTCGGCCATCTAAATTTTCTCCATAAGTGAATTAATCTTGTGAAACTACCCACCCAATACGACACCCTATCGTATTGGGTGGGTAGCTAATCAAATAATTTAAAACGATTGTTATTTGACGATGGCGTTTAACTCGCCTTTGAGGTAACGGATTGCCATGGCATCCAGCGAGATCGGTTTAATTTTTGCTGCTTGTCCTGCACAGCCGAAGGCTTCATAGCGAGCCTTGCAGATTTCCTTCATCGCCTTGGTGGTGGCAGCAAGATATTTGCGAGGATCGAAATTCTTGGTATCTTCAGCCAGATGACGACGTATAGAACCAGTGGAGGCCATGCGCAGGTCGGTATCAATGTTTATTTTGCGTACACCGTGTTTGATGCCTTCGACGATCTCTTCAACCGGCACGCCGTAGGTCTCCCCCATAGTTCCGCCGAACGAGTTGATAACCTTCAACCATTCTTGTGGAACGCTGGAAGAGCCGTGCATCACCAAGTGGGTGTTGGGGATGCGTGCATGAATTTCCCTGATGCGGTCGATGCGCAGAACCGCGCCTGTAGGGGGGCGGGTAAATTTGTAAGCGCCGTGTGACGTACCGATCGCAATAGCAAGCGCATCTACCTGGGTTGCCTTAACAAATTCTGCTGCCTCATCAGGGTCGGTCAGAAGTTGGTCTTGACTGAGCGCACCTTCCGCGCCGTGACCATCTTCCTTTTCTCCCATACCTGACTCCAGCGAACCCAGGCAACCCAATTCGCCTTCGACCGACACGCCTACGGCATGAGATATCTCCACTACGTTACGGGTAGTGTTGACATTATATTCAAAACTGGACGGAGTCTTGGCATCTGTCAACAGCGATCCGTCCATCATCACACTGGAGAAACCTGAGCGGATCGCCTGGATACAGACGGCCGGAGATGCGCCGTGATCCTGATGCATCACCACAGGAATATGAGGGTAGGCTTCTACAGCGGCTTCAATCAGGTGACGCAGGAACGTTTCGCCCGCGTACTTGCGTGCACCGGCTGAGCCTTGCATGATGACCGGACTGTTAGTTTCATCCGCAGCCTCCATAATAGCCTTGACCTGCTCAAGGTTGTTAACGTTAAAAGCAGGCAGGCCATAACCATTGTCTGCCGCATGATCGAGCAATTGACGCATTGATACTAGAGCCATTTTCCTTCTCCTTCAATCTAAAAAATATTTAAAAAACTTTTAACCTTTATGGTCACCTACACGTACAATTTTCAGTGTGTTTGTATGTCCACTTTTACCAATTGCCTCGCCTACGGTCAAAACCATCAGGTCTCCCTCTGTGACCAAGCCCAGCTTAACCAACTCATCTTCAGCCTCAAGCAAGGTGACGGAAGGATCCTTGAATTTTGGGTTAAAAGCGATCGGATGAACCCCGCTGAACAGAGTGACTTTTGTCAGAGTTGTTTTGGTTGGGGTTAATGCAAAAATAGGCACATTCACATTCATCCGCGACATCCACAATGCAGTTGAGCCGGACTGGGTTAGCGCAACAATTGCCTTCACCTTAAAGTGAGAAGCTGCATACAAGGCTGACATCGCAATGGACTGGTCGATCCGACTAAATTTACGCAGCATTTGGCTGTGATCCAAATCGCCATCTTCAATTTCTTTTTCAGCCTGCAAACAGATGCGTGCCATAGCCTGTATTGTTTCAACGGGGTATTCTCCAACTGCCGTTTCAGCCGAAAGCATGACTGCATCTGTTCCGTCCAGCACCGCATTGGCCACATCTGATACTTCGGCCCGGGTAGGAATCGGGTTGGCAATCATGGATTCCATCATTTGTGTGGCAGTAATCACCAGCTTGTTTCTGGCCCTTGCCATTTTGATCATGCGTTTCTGTAATCCCGGAACGGCCGCATCACCCACTTCAACCGACAAATCCCCACGTGCAACCATGATAGCGTCAGATGCGTCAATAACCTGTCCTAATACTTCAATGGCTTCAGCACGTTCAATTTTGGCCATCAGCAAACTTTTGCCCCCCGCCTTCTGCATGAGTTCGCGTGCCAGTTTCATATCACTGGCAGAACGAGGGAACGAAACTGCAAGAAAATCAGCCTTGATCAAGGCTGCCGTCTTGATGTCTTCCTTGTCTTTGTCAGTTAGCGCGGGAGCCGTCAGTCCACCGCCTTTACGGTTGATCCCTTTGTTATTGGAGAGAACGCCACCTCGCACAACTTTACAAATAATCTCCGGCCCCTTGACTTCAATGACATCAAACTCAAGCATGCCATCATTCAGCAATAACACACTGCCAGTATTGACGTCATTGGGTAGTTCTTTGTAATCCAGGCCAACACGTTCCTGATTCCCGAGACCATCCAAAGAAGCGTCAAGAATAAAAGTGTCTCCTTTGTTGAGAATAATCTTGTCATTCTCAAATTTTCTTACGCGTATTTTTGGACCCTGAAGGTCGGCCAGAATGCCCACTGTGCGACCGCAGGCTGCAGCGGCAGCACGTACCTTTTCAGCTCTGGCCATGTGATCTGC
>Ga0007854_10000166_pt1 | contig 47491 bp, 47 predicted proteins | sample CryBogCBH12Aug08_FD_60382 | JGI IMG/M metagenome (GOLD analysis project Ga0007854, IMG submission 60382) | Freshwater microbial communities from Crystal Bog, Wisconsin, USA - CBH12Aug08 | ecosystem: Environmental > Aquatic > Freshwater > Lake | place: Crystal Bog, Wisconsin, USA | collected... | reverse complement strand
CGCCGAGGAAGGAGAGCAGAGCTGCCTGACAGTCGGTGTCGCAATTCGACCCAGGAAATTGAATGACCGCGCAACGCATTGTGGAGGGCCGTCCTAGGGGAGAATTTCGAGATTGTAATCCTCCACCACGGGATTGGAAAGCAGATCGTGAGCTATCTCGTGGAGCTGCTTCTCGTCGGTGTTATCGATTTCAATCTCGATCGATTTTCCTATCCGGACGGAGCGAACTCCCTTGAGGCCGAGATGTTCCATGGCACGACCGGCGGCTACTCCGGCCGGATCTAAGATGGCGGGTTTCGGCATAACGGTGACGACTGCTTTCATAAAATGATCAAAATCGGTGGTGATGTCCTCCTCGACAAGCCAAAATGGGGAAACATCCTCCAAATCCCTCCAAGGACAGGAGAAATAATATACTCTCCAAGGCAACCAAAGAGAGGTAATAATAGGTTTTCCCTTGTGAAAACCTACCCTTTTCATCTTTCTGCCTGGAAGCAGAAAGATTAGGTCTACTGAAATCTAATTTGTTTTTTCATGAAATCTTCCTTCTCAAAAAATACTCCTTACGAATTTCTTAAAACCTTACTAAACACGCCTTCGCCTTCGGGGTTCGAAACACGGGGCCAAAAAGTCTGGATTGATTATGTAAGAGGTTTTGCCGATTCCGTGGAAATTGATGCTTACGGCAATGCCTTTGCAACACTCAATCCGGAAGGTGATCCGCTCATCCTAATGAGTGGCCACGTAGATGAACTCGGCTTAATGGTCTCACATATCTCGAAGGAGGGATTCCTATCTTTCAAGGGGATTGGAGGAGTTGACCGTGCCCTGATCCGCGGGCAGCGAGTCACTGTCCATGGTTCGAAGGGACCTGTTCCTGGAGTCACTGGTCTCCTAGCCATCCACCTTCAAGAAGCCGATGACCGAAACAAGGTCCCCGAGATACACTCCATGCACATTGACATCGGCGTTTCTTCCCGCAAGGAGGCGGAGAAGCTAGTTAGCATCGGAGATCCCGTGACCTATTCTGCAGAGTTCCAAGAACTTGCCGGCGGGCGTTTCGCTGCAAGGGGATGTGACAACAGAATAGGCGCTTGGGCAGCAGCCGAGGGACTGCGCCTCGCTTCATTGAAGAAAAATGATCTGAAGGCAAAAATAGTCGCCGTCTCCACAATTCAGGAGGAAAACGGTCTTTACGGTGCATCTATGGCTGGCTACAGCGTTCATCCCAATGTGGCACTAGTTGTCGATGTGACCCACGCCACCGACATTCCAAATTGTTCTAAACAGAAGCATGGAGATGTTCTGTTGGGCAAGGGGCCCGTACTCAGTCTTGGAAGCGTCAATCATCCGGTGGTCAACGAACGCCTCCGCGAGGTTGCAAGGAAAGCCTCTCTGCCGCTCCAAGCAGAAGCCAATCCTCGTTGGTCGGGCACTGATGCTGATGCGATCTTCAAGCAGAAGGGAGGTATTCCCACTGTTTCCATCGGAGTTCCCAACCGTTACATGCACTCTCCTGTGGAAATGATCCAATATTCCGATCTGGAGCAGACAGCGGATCTTCTAGCCGCCTTCGCCTTAAGAGCCAAAAAGGGGGAACGCTATGGGGTTTCCCTGTGAGCAGTTCTCGGCCGGAGAGTTCTTTTTCCTTTTCCTCACACTTCTACCCCCGTAGAGAGCCGGTGTGACTTCCCCCTCATTCTCCCTCAACAAGGGCTGGCGCGTCGCGCTGGCAGGACTAGGTATCAACCTCGCACTAGGAGTGCTCTACTCTTGGAGCATCGTTAGCAAGAATATACCAACGGAGTGGCATTGGAGTGAGGCCGAGCGATCCCTCCCCTACTCTGCCGCCTGCCTTGTCTTCTCGCTAATGATGGTTCCGGCGGGCAGGTTGCAGGATAAGATTGGCCCAAGGATCGTCGCATCAATCGGAGGTGTTCTCGTTGGAATCGGCCTTCTGATCGCCTCCTTCACAACCACTCCCTTGGGCTATGTGGTCGGATTCGGCATATTGGCAGGCAGTGGTTTTGGATTCGGCTACTCCTCGACGACCCCACCGGCTGTGAAATGGTTCCCAGCTTCCCATACTGGAATGATCGCAGGCTTGGTAGTTGCTGGGTTCGGTCTTGCAAGCGTCTACGTGGCCCCCCTTGCCGCAAGCCTAATTGTTTCCCATGGATTGCCGTTCACTATGGCCGCACTAGGGATCGGGTTTCTTTTTGTTGTCGTCCTCCTTTCTCAGTTTCTAGTCGCTCCGCCTGAAAATTATATTCCCGAAGGTTCTACCGCACAGACTCCGGAAGTTCTACGTGCAGCGAACAAGACGCCTGGGGAGATGCTGGCATCGGGACAATTCTACCTTCTCTGGGTACTCTATGCCTTCGGCGCCGGCGCCGGACTGATGATCATCTCAAAACTCGCCAAGATGGTGGATCTTCAAGCGGGGATGAAGCTCGGGTTCCTGCTGGTAGCCTGTCTGGCAATCGGCAATGGGGGAGGGAGAATCCTAGCTGGATGCATCTCAGACCGCATCGGCAGGGCTCGCACGCTTTTCATCTGCTCTGTCATCCAGGCACTGGCCATTCTGCTTCTCTCTCACACTCATCAGGGGGGAATCTTGGCGACAACCCCGACCCTCGTTGTCCTCTCGGCACTTCTTGGAGCGAATTACGGGGCGAATCTTGCTCTCTTTCCGGCGATCACAAGAGATCTTTACGGTCTAAAATATTTTGGCGTTAACTACGGACTAGTTTTCACGGCATGGGGCATCGGAGGATTCGGCCTCTCACTGCTTGCCGGATACGTCTTCGACACGACCAAGTCATTCACTTTCGCCTACAACACCTCTGCTGTCCTGCTGTTACTGGCAGCAGCAGGAAGTTTCCTGGTGAGGTCAAAGCAGAATTAACCGGCCTTCTCGGCCAGCGAGATTTTTTCTTCATCCCGACGCCTATATGCAATGCGGCCGTGGTGCATGCCTGCCAAGCTTGCAACTAACGTGTCCGCCATGCTCTGCAGTTGACAAAGAGTGACTGGAGCCTCGTCGTACTGACCGTCGGCAATGCGATCCTCAAGGATGTCGTGAATAAGATCGTCTAGCCTTTGCAATGTTGGCCGCTCCAGGCTTCGTGAGGCGCTCTCGGCTGCATCCGCTAACCCTAGGATTACCGCCTCGATTGTCTGAGGCTTCGGCCCGGGATAGCGGTAATTCTCTTCGCTTACCTTGGGAATGTCCGCCGGGCGAACATTCATCAGATTACCGCCTGCCCTCACATCTTTTTCCTGACGGCATGCACGCTGGTAGAAGAATTCTACAAGCGTCGTGCCGTGGTGCTGCCGGATGGAATCAATGAGACGCCTGTTGAGCTTGTTGCGGAGCCCGAGATCAACCCCGTCCTTAACATGAGAAATGATCACAAGCGCGCTCATGGTGGGAGTTAATTCATCGTGTGGATTGTAACCCGAAGGGGCGTTCTCAGTGAAATATTCCGGTTTCGAGAGTTTACCGATGTCGTGAAAATAAGCAGCAACACGGCATAAAGCGGGATTTGCTCCAACCTTTTCGGCGCATGCTTCAGCCAGGTTCGCCATAGCCAGGGAATGGTGATAGGTTCCGGGCGCTTCCATGCTCAGACGACGGAGTAGGGGGTGGTTCAGATCCGCCATCTCCAGCCAGGAAATTTCTGTGGTGATACGAAAGAACTTCTCCAGCATTGGGAGAAAACCGCTCACCAGAACAGCCGTTATAATACCTATGCCGAGTGATGAGGCACTCTCGAATCCGATCTGCGAAAAGTCAGTGGACAGGAACGGATCCCAGATGACCGGGCCAATCACGCCGGCTAGAAACGCCAGAATCATAACCGAGAGGCCAGAATAAAATCCTGCTCGAAGCAGACGGGAACGACGACGTACACGCCTTGTCGCAAGCACCGCCACAAGCCCACCCATAATAGCAAGCAGCAGCGGGACGGGATCCCTCGTTACATGAAGGACAGCCCACCAGAGTGCCCCTACAAGGCATGCGGAGAGGCCAGCCGATGGTCCCAACAACACCGAAATAGTCAAAGGTGCAAGCGCATAGGGCAACAGCAGCGGCAGAAGCCTTTCATCAAGATGGCCTGCAGTCATCTGGTTTTGGAGGAATACCCCGATACCCACCTGAAGGAGAATCACGCCCAAAAAAAGAGCCAGTCGAGAATTGCCACGCAGCGTAGAATCTCCGCTGATCATGGGTTGAACAATGGCAAGCGCGAGAATCAGTAACGCGTATAGAAAGTGCTTGAAAGGATCGGATGGATCTCCAGCAAGGCAGTAAAAGGCAAGAATGCTTCCGGCGAGAATCACTATGCCCACACGCATCAGCACACCCTTTTCGAGTTTAAGAATGAGGGGCCTCTCGCTTGTAGAGAGACGCGATTTTCCACAACTGAGGCCGCGAGCCGCCAGACGTTGCTGTTTTAGGAATCGGAACATGGCAAATGGATTCTTTTAACTAGGAGATGAGGTGATTGCATTGGTCATGGACTTTTCTGGTCTCAGAATCTGCTCTCCCTCAACCCACGGTGTTGCTGGTAGGCAGCAATGATAGCTTGGACAAGTGGATGGCGAACAACATCTCGATCCCAGAAAAGATGAAAGGCGACTCCCTGCGTCTCTTTAAGTGCAACGAGCGCCTCGAACAGGCCGTTCGGTTTGTTCTTTGGGAGGTCTACCTGTGTACGATCCCCGGTAATCACAGATTTGGATCCCACGCCAATGCGAGTTAAAAACATGAACATCTGTTCCGTGGTTGTGTTCTGAGCCTCATCAAGGATGATGAAGGCATTGTTTAGCGTACGGCCGCGCATATATGCTAGTGGCGCAATCTCGATAATATTCCTGGCAATGGCGCTCTGTATCTCGTCCGATTCCAGCATTTCATTCAACGCATCGTACAAGGGGCGTAGGTAGGGCAGAATCTTCTCCTCAAGATCACCCGGCAAGAATCCCAGTGCCTCTCCTGCCTCCACTGCAGGACGTGTCAGAACGATGCGGTTGACCTTTCCGGATTTCAGAGCCTCCACCGCCTTGGCCACGGCGAGATAGGTTTTTCCAGTACCTGCCGGACCAATTCCGAAAGTAATGTCATGCGTATCGATGGAGTGCAGATAGTGCCGCTGGGAATTTGTCTTGGGAATAACGGCTGGTTTACGCGGTGAACACTGGATTCTAGCACTGTAGAGCAGTTCGAGAGAGGATTGTCCGGAGGGAACCGAACCACCGGATTCCAGATCGGAATCGGCAACCTTATCATTATCGAGAGCAAAAAGGAACTCGTCGCGACCAATCACTCCTCCGGAGGAACAGACACTGCCAAGCTGGCCAAAAATCTTTTTTGCGCGGGCTACACCGACCGACGGCCCCTCAATACGCATCCAACCTTCTCGACTGGTGAGGCGTATCCCCAATAACTCCTCCATTCGACGGAGAAGACTTTCATCCCCTCCATAAACTGCTTGCAAGGAACGGGCGTTTTCAAACTCCAGCGTAAGATGTTCACCGTGCGATGAACCTGTCCCCTGTACCAAAGAAGATTTCTTTATCGAAGTATTCAACTACAAACGGCTTATTTATAGCCGTAAACAAGCGCCCACGGGGTACGATCCTCGGAAGATTTGAGAATCTGGACTATGGCAAAATAGGTGCCAGTATACTTGGGATTGACTCGTGCACCTGCAGAAGGCCCCTGCATCCCGGAGGTCGATCCCCTCTGCCAACTCTCTGCATCAACAAGGTTTCCCTTATCGTCATAGATGTGTACCGAAATGGAAGCCCCCTTTACGTCGGAGGCCATGATGAACCAGTAATCGTTGCCCCTAAAGAGTTGGGCGCTGACCGCTTTGCGATCCTTTACGGCGAGATCCCCACCCCATGCATCCTTTCGGATTGAGAATCCCTTTTTATAATAGGGAAGGGACGCTTCGTACGCAAAGGAGAGTGCGTCATCCACTGTCGCATGGAGCACTGCAGAACAGACAGGGGAAAGAAGGGCAATAATTGCCAGAAAACGGAATCTGGGAATGCAGCTGGAACAGAAATTCTTCATATTCACTGCACTCCGTGGTCGATCTGCTGATCGACATCTCGGGTGAGGCTGTTGATGAGCTTGACTTTCTCAAGCGTGATCGAGTCCCCCCCCTGACTGATCAGTGGACCGATTTTTCTGAGTGATTCACGGATCTGGGAGACGAGTGGGTTCCTGCGAAGGCGCGGGTGCATTGAACCGATACAGCGATCAAAGTAATTTACCAACTCGGGCTGGTGTAGCAATTCAGCTCCATCCTTGGAAAAACCATTTTGTACAATCGATGTCAGCACCTCGGTGCCACGCAACCATCCTCCAAGACTCACCAACTGGGAGAGATCTTGATCGTTGAGCTCCTGCATGGCACTCCTGACCTCTTGGAGCACCCCATCAAACTCGGCACGAACCCCTTTCCAGTCGCGCTGATCCGCCTTGTCGGTAATGCTCTTGCAACGAGTGATTACCGACTTGCGAACGTTGATGGCGTCGGCGAGGGTCAGTACCTCACGTCCAAGCTCCTTGACCCGCTCGGCATCCTCGGCCTCGACTGCGACAAACCCATCGGCAATCACGTTGCCAAGCAAGAGAGCAGTCCGGGCTCGGTCTTCGGGCGTCGGCGTTTTTCCGCTACGGAGTTGCCCTTTCCAATTGGGGTTTCCCATCTTGTCCAAGACAGCAAAGATTTCACTTGGAACAGGAATAACCACCTCTTCGACAGCGGCGGCAGGAAAATCTGAAAGGGTTATTTTTTTCGGCGCCAAATCAGCATAAACCGGCAACACCAAAAAAACGCAGGATGCCACGGGCGCAAGGAGGGAGATTCTCTTCATGGTAATTCAGAGAAAAATACCCTCGCCGTGGAGGGGCTTGCCGTGGAGCATGGACAATTCGTAAAACACACTCGATTTATTGACTCCAATCTGTAATGGACCAAGCAAGATTACAACACATTCTTGATACAGCCTCCTCCAAACGATTCCTGGTCATGGGAGATCTAATGCTGGACGAATTTGTCTGGGGGAATGTAGCTCGGATTTCGCCTGAGGCCCCAGTTCCTGTGGTTGAGGTACAAAGCGAATCCAGTTATCCGGGTGGGGCGGCCAATGTAGCCCGTAATCTCCGGGGATTTGCGTCTTCGGTAACAATACTCGGCGTGGTTGGCCCCGATACCTCGGGCGAAAAACTGACCCTCCTTCTAAAAAAGGAGGGTATTTCCGTGGATGGGCTCTTCACTGAGCCCTCCGTTCCGACCATAGTAAAAACACGTATTATCGCTCAGCGACAACAAGTCGTTCGAGTCGACAGGGAACAACGCTCAATCGCGGGCTCCAGTCGTAGTGATATTCTTGCCAGAGCCCAAAGCCTTGTATCTCAGGCTGATGCTGTCCTCATTGAGGATTACGGGAAGGGATTCCTCGACCAGAGGCTCGCGGACGCAGTTCTCTTGGCCGCGCAGGAAAATGAAACAATTGTCACATTTGATCCCAATCCAAAAAATCCGCTGGCTTGTCCTGGAATAGCTGCCATCAAGCCAAATCGCTCCGAAGCCTTTGCGGCGGCAGGCATACCCCTCACTCCACCAGTTTATCCTGTGGAAGCAGACTCTTCTTTACTGAACGTAGGGATTCACCTCCTCAACCACTGGAATGTCGGCGCCCTAATTATTACCCTGAGCGAGCAGGGAATGATTCTATTCCGAAAGGATCATCCTCCCTATCACACACCTACTCGTGCTAGAGAAATCTCCGACGTCTCCGGAGCTGGGGACACCTCCATTTCACTCTATACTCTTGGCATCACTGGCGGAGCAACTCCGGAAGAGGCTGCGGAAATGGCCAATCACGCCGCCGGAATCGTGGTGGGAAAACTGGGAACGGCCACATGTTCAAGAAGCGAACTAGAAGAGAGCTTCCGGGAACAGTTCTCATCATGAAACTCAGGCCCGCCCTCTTTCTTGACCGCGACGGCACTCTGATGGAAGAGGTGGACCATTGTCATGATCCCGCCGAAGTCCGTGCCTATACTGGCACCAAGGAAGAATTGGCTCGCGCACGATCTCTGGGGTGGAGCGCCATCATCATCACCAATCAGAGCGGTATCGGCCGAGGTTTTTTCACATTGGAACAGTTCCATTCTGTTCAAGATGAGCTAATACGCCAGTTGGGCGGCTTCATCGACGCCTCATATATGTCACCAGACCTTCCCAACTCAGGATCACTGCGCAGGAAGCCTGCAGCGGGAATGATTCTGGAAGCTGCGGCTGATCATATGATTGACTTGGAACGTTCATTCATGATCGGCGATCGGAACTTTGACATCGAATGCGGCCGGAATGCTGGGGTGCGCACCATACTGGTTGAGACGGGCTATGGTCGCGAGCATCTGGACTGCGGGGCCGACTTCATTGCCCCTACTGTTACCCAGGCGATTCGCATAGCCATCGGCAATTGAATCAACACTATGCAAACCACAGTCAGGAAAAACCCGACCACTTCGGTTGCCTTGATTATTCCTGCCCGATGGGGATCGTCCCGTTTTCCTGGAAAATGCCTTTATCCCCTTGCTGGCAAGCCACTCGTCCAGCATGTCTGGGAACGCTGCCTGCAGGCAAAAAACATAGCCCGTATCCTGATTGCAACCGATGATGATCGGATCGCCGAATCTGCGCTGAACTTTGGAGCCGAGGTGGTCATGACTTCCCCTGATCACCCGAGCGGGACGGACCGTATCGCGGAAGCAGCTGCGAGTTTGCAGAATTTCACCCACTTCATCAATGTACAAGGGGATGAACCGCTCATTGAGCCTCAACTCATTGAGACTCTTGCATCCACACTGCTTAGCGATCCCAAGATCGGCATGATCACAGCAGCAACCCCCTTTGAAAATCCGCAGGAAGCGGCGGATCCAAACACGGTTAAAGTCGTTTTGGGAAACTCGGGTGACGCCCTCTATTTTTCTAGAAGTATAATTCCCTTTCATCGTGATGCGCATGATCCAGAAAGCAGCATGATTCCCCTCCTCCACCTCGGAATTTACGGTTATAGGAGTGATATTCTCAAAAAGCTGGTCGGTCTCCCTCCCACCCTCCTGGAACGGTGTGAAAAGCTAGAACAGCTTCGGGCTCTCGAATATGGAATCTCGATCCGAGTGATACAAACCGATCATCGGGGCATAGGCGTCGATACCCCTGCGGACGCTCTCGCAGTTGAACAACTGCTTCTCGAGAAGAGCTGATCCTCTTGTTTCCGTAGGCTTTTGGACGGAATGGATAATTGATGAAACGCGTCCCCTTATAACCCCGAAGGGGTGTCATCAGTCTGAAATCCACCTTGAAAAATCGGCCTTATTTTCTGCAGGGGAATCGAAATATTAATCAGCGTATTCCTAAGAAAAAAACTCCATCTGATTGCCTCCAGTCAGCGACCATGCATCGATCCCTCGTCGGCGCAGGTCTAGTGCAAACTCCTCGGCAAAACCGTGAAGTGTTAGGACGCGTCGTGGATTTACCAGTTCGATCATCTCCATCAACTCGCCATAATCTGCGTGTTCGGAAAGAGGAAATACTTTGTCGCATCCGTATCGGCAGATGGTTCGTTCATCGAGTTCCCATCCAGTAATGATGGCGACCTTTTTTTTAGAAATATTTTCCAGCATTCCAGAACCCGCCGTGGCGGATGGGCATAACAGCACATGACCGGTCACTGTTTCGGGTTCAAACCGGGAGTATGGTGGAAAGACGGCTCCCAGTTCCTCGTGGAGGCGTGTCATCTGCCAGATCGATCCATGAAGCATCAGGGGAAATTCCGCTCCGGCAAGCGCAGCGAGAAGCTCCTGATCCTTGCCAAGGGAATGTCCTAGCAATACGGGCACGGCACCATCCTCCAGCGTTTCTCGGCAGAAACTGATGATTCTGGAAATCGTTTTTGCGGCCGGCGGAAACTTGTAGTGAGGCAGTCCAAAGGTCGTCTCCATAATCAGCGTGTCGGCAGAAACGACCTCTGCGGGTTTGCTGGAGAGCCAAGGGCGAAGCTTGAAATCTCCAGTGTAGAGAATTCTCTCCCCCTGATGTTCAATCAGGATCTGTGCCGATCCAAGCATATGGCCCGCCGGTAGTAGTGTGGCGCGAAAGGAACCAAAATCACGAACTTCGCCGTAACGCAAGACATGTTGCACCTTGCCGCTCGAACCAAGGCGGGCACGCATGAATCGTGCCGTTGGCTCAGTAAGAATCGTGCGCTGATGATGTCTTACGTGGTTGCAATGAGCGTGGGAGACAAAAGCAAAAGGGCGTGATCCCCGGGGGTCGAGCCAAAGATCGCAATCAACCAAAAAAGTCCCTCGGTCAAAAATTACCTCGGTCATGATACTCTGAATTCCCTCATCGCTTGCGGATAGCGGGGTTTCATAAACGACCAAACCACAAACAGCAATCCAGTCACGATCATAAAAACCGAAAGGAACTGCCCCCTGGTCAAAATTCCGGTTAGTGGTGCATCGGGTTCACGGAAACACTCGCCTAGAATTCTAAGGATGGCATAGGAAATGAAGAAGATGCCGCATAGAATCCCATCCGGAAGCCTAACGCGTGTTCTCAAGATCCAAAGCAAGGCAAAGAGCACCGCCCCCTCAAGAAGCGCTTCCACCAACTGTGATGGATAACGGGGAGATATCTCCGTGGCCAACAAGTTGCGCAGAGGCATGGAGTATTCCGCACCCTGCACCACAGCTTCAGGCGATGTGAATGCCGGATCAATACCGGATGTCCTTGCCAACAGACGGTCTAGGCGGCTCGGGTCGTAAAAAAGGATCTCTTTTGGAAATTGCACGGCCCAAAACACATGCGCCACCCTCCCGTAGAGTTCCCCATTGATAAAGTTGGCGCACCTGCCGAAAAAAAGTCCCACCGGCGCAACAACAACTAGGTTGTCACCGAGGTTCCGGAAGGAACAGCCATGCCTTCTTGCGTACCAAAGGGTGTAAATCGTTAGCCCAAGTATTCCACCGTGACTTGCCATCCCCCCCTCCCATACGCGAAAAAAAATCAGGGGATCATGAAAAAATCGGGTAAAATCGTAAAACAGCATGTACCCAAGGCGTCCGCCCAGAAGAACCCCGAAAAGTGCACCCATGGTGATAAAATCACCGACTTGATCTGGGCGCAGATCTGAATACCCCATAACCGCCAACCGGCGGTAAAGCAGCATACCAGCTACGAATCCGGTCAAGTAGGCCAGTCCATACCAGCGGAGGCCAAACCCTCCGAAATGGATAAGGAACGGACTCAAATCATGGACATAGTAAGCCAGCAACATGTGGAGTGATCCTTGCGGAGAAGTCTATAGCGATCAATTTCTTTGACACCTAATAACTGCTTCCCATTATCTTACACGTACGTGCAATCAATTTACCTCCCCCGCATTATTCTTGGGCTTCTTTGTGTACTGGCATTCCTGTCGAGCGGATGCACGACTTTAGAAAACAGACGCGACATCTACCTTCCGCAACGCGTAATGGGACCTTATACGAAAATGCTTCACCATGTTGGCCCTTCCAAACCCGCACCGGCTCAGCAAACTTCGGGAGCTTCTTCCTCCGGCGACGGAAAGAACGTGATCAAACCCAACGGCTAAGATCCTAGACTTCCTCCGACTAGGGGGCTTTAGGAGGAGGGGGAGGAGCCCCTTGGGGGTGAAGTTTCTCGAGGATGGGCTCAATAGAGGGATCCGCCTTGATCATGGCATCGTGCACCGCCTTGCGGAAGGTCTCTTCTGCCGCATGGCGCTCCTCGGGCGTGGAGGCGCTCTCCATGGCCTCATGGGCTGAGACAACGCTGGGATCTTGCTTCACCTGCTCATGCAGAGCCTTAACTTGCTCTCGTTCACTCTCGGTCAGATTCGCCATTCCTTGCCTCCCATGACCATCATGACGCCACGGTCCGCTCATTTCATTGGTCGACTGACTCTGATTGGTCGAAGGGCCAGCCTCCGGCGGTTGGTTGGCCCCACCTTCGTGATGCTTCCTAGGAACTCCATCAAGAAGCACATCTTTCTTCCTCGGGGCAATTTTATCTAGAATCGGTTCCACAGTTGGATCCGCCTGGATCATTGCATCGCGCATCGCCTTACGAGCCTCCTCCATCTTTGTCTCCAAGGTCGGATCCTGTTGGATGGCCTTGTCATGGGCAGCTTTTAGCTGCATCCGTTCCTCTTTTGTCAACTGGCCCATGGGCCCTCGATTCTCTGCTGGCGGATGATTTTTTTCGCTGCCGCCCGGCTCATTAGTGGAGTTTTGGGCATGAAGGGGTAAACATGCAATGAATGGAAGAATCAGAAGCGAAGGAAGGATTTTCATGGAAACTAGGTTGGTGAAGCAAATGTTACGAGTGAAGGGCTATGCCAAGAGCTGTTTTGATCATATGAAGTCAAACACCTGGAGAGCAAATAAGTTGCGGGATTTCCGAAGATTTCCACCGACTGACTCGGACGTATTCGGACATACCCCAACATAACGTAACCGAAAAGTCTTACATCAAAAATACCTCTGGAAAGGTCTGGCCTTGCTAGAGTTCAGCCGGAGAGTTTAAGAGCGTTGAGACACGCTGCAGCAACCGTCCTGCGGCTCCGCCGTCCAGCACGCGATGGTCGAAACTGAGCGTGAACTGAGCCTCCGTAACCGGAATGAAGGTCTTCGTCGTCGGATTCCACGATGGTGTAACTCGACCAATCCCCATGCCTAGCAGGAGTGTCTGCTCGGGCAGTGGAATCGGGGTAGCCATCGTCAGTCCGAAAACACCATAGTTCGTGATTGTGGCAATCGAACCACCAGTGTCAGATCCGGGTAGCCGGCGGGCACGGGCAAGTTCCACTAGGCGGTTGTAACGTTCGACTAGGTCAGTGAGCGGAAATTGGTCGGCATGTCTAATTACCGGGACCAACACTCCGTCCTCAGCCTCGACAGCGAACCCGATATCTACCGATCGGGGATGGATCACCCGATCACCGATCAGTCTTCCCGCCGTTGCCGGCATCTCGGAGAGTGCAATTGACAATGCCCTTAGTGCATAGAGCGCAGGGCCAGCCTTGACCACCTGTTGCTTGCGGTGTGCAAGCAAAGCATCGAGTTGGATGGGCAGGACGACCGTGGCAAGGGGACGGGTCCAGCTTCTTCGCATGGCATCTGCAACAGCGACACGCATCGAGGAAGCCGGGGAAATCGTGTTGCGCTCCAGATCCTGAAGGAAACGCTCCAAATCATCGATCGTCACTCGGCCGCCGGCACCGCTGCCCGCCACACCCGCAAGATCCGCTGCATGGAGCCCAAGTTCAGCCATTCGGGCCTTCATCCGAGGAGAAAGAAAACTGGCACCGCCGGCATGGGCCGGTACGGGCAGACCGCTAACCGTCGGCTCCACCGTTTTTTTGAAGGAGGGGGATGCCCCCGACCCAGCTGATTTCTTTTTCTTAGGCTTCTCCACGGGAGCAGGTGGAAGATCGTTGAGTCCAAGGCGTTCCGCATCCTCCTCGCTTATCTCCAAATAACCGAGAGTTGCACCCACGGCGTAGCTCTCCCCGATTGTGGCCGTGAGCTCTTTCAAAATGCCGCTGCAGGGTGAGGTCACACCCATCACTGCCTTGTTGGTTTCAACTTCAAGGAGATCAACGTCCGCCTCCACCCGGTCTCCAACGGCAAAAGCCGCTCGAACGATGGTTGCCTCGGCAATGGATTCCCCAAGTTGGGGCATGATGATTGGCAGGAGGTGCATGGAATCGGGTGTTGGGAACATGTATTGGATCGAGTTAAAGTTCCAGAAGTTGGCGCAGGGAGTTTCCAACTGAAGAAGCGGTCGGTCTGTGGGTTCCCCAGAGTGCGGGATGGTATGGCACAGGCGTCTCACGGGCATTCAACCTCTGCGGTGGGGCATCAAGAAGTCCGAATCCCTCTGCAGCAACACGGGTAATTACTTCGGCTGCCACTCCTCCCCACGGCCAAGCCTCCCCGACGACTAACAGGCGTCCAGTGCGGGCAACCGAGGCGAGTATCGTATCGGTATCCAATGGTCTCACCGTTCGAAGATCAACCACCTCAATATCGTAACCGTCGTGAGATAGTTCATCGGCAGCAGCAAGGGCTTCATGAACCATGGCGCTGTAGGCAACAACTGTGGCATCCCTTCCTGGCCTTGAAATCCTAGCCTTTCCAAAAGGGAGAGCTTCGGAGGGGAGTTTGTCAGCCTTGAGGTGATAATAGAGGAATTTGTGCTCACAGAAGATGACCGGATCGTCCAATGCAACAGCCTCCAACAGCATGGTGTAGACATCCTCCACAGTAGCGGGAGTCATAACCACAAGTCCTGGATAATGGGCGTAGATGGCCTCCATGCTCTGACTGTGGAAAGGACCACTTCCGGGTGTCCCGCCGCTTGGAAGTCGAATCACCAGCGGACAAGGCACCCCTGTCCTGTAATGAAGTGTGGCAGCATGATTGACTATCTGGTTGAACCCACAGGTTGAAAAATCGGCGAACTGCATTTCCACAATCGGTCGCAAACCCTCAATCGCAGCTCCGATTGCAAGACCAACCATGGCATCCTCGCTAATTGGTGAGTCAAGCACACGACCCGGGTATTCCTTGGCCAGATTCTTGGTTGCCTTGAAAGCTCCTCCAAACGGCCCTACATCCTGACCGTAAATAAAGACACGGGCATCTTCGGCAAGGGCTCTTTGCTGGGCAAGGCGGATGGCCTCAAGATAGGTAACACTCATCATTCCACCTCCCCTGATGAATTCCTTCCGACAGAGGCAAAGGCATTCCAATCTTCTTCAGCCGGATCGGGAACCGGCTCCCGCATTACTCTTGAGACGGTCTCCTCGACCTCTTTTTCAACGTTCAGACGCCACTCGAAAACTTCCTCTTCGGTGATCCACCCCTTTTCCAATAGGGCCGTACGAGCTAATTCAAGACAGTCACGACCGAGCAGTGAGCTCTTTAATTCCTGGGTGATGTAGGAGGCATCGTCATGTTCCCCATGACCGACAAGACGGAGAATGTCGGCAACCACAAGTTGCGGTCCCTTTCCAGCACGTGCTGCTGCAACCGCTTCGCCCATTACTTTGAGACAGTCCATCAGATCATTGCCACCCGCTCTGTGCCCTGTCACCCCATAGGCTTCTGCACGCACGAGCAGGTCAACACAGGCAAACTGGCGACTATTAGGAGTTGAATAGGCGTACTGATTATTGGCCACGACTACCACGATTGGTAATTTCTCGACGGCAGCCATATTCATTCCCTCATGAAAACTCCCGGTGGAAGTTCCTCCCTCCCCAATGCATGTTGCACCCACAACGCCGGCTTCGCCACGGAAGCGCTTGGCCATCAGGGCGCCGCAAACAGTTGAAACCATGGCACCAAGATGGCTTATCATGGCGTGATATCCCTCAGAAGGACGCCCGCGGTGAATATTTCCGTCACGCCCGCGCATCGAACCTAGCGAGGAACCAAGGTAGGTGCGAAGTGTATCAAGAATTGTGTCGCCGAAAGCGAGCCGGCCGGCCTGGTCACGAATCAGCGGCGCATAAATGTCACCTCTCCGTAAATGCACACCGAGAGCGACACTCAGCGCCTCCTGCCCCCTTCCCAAAAATACACCGCCCACAATCTTTCCTGAACGGTACAGGACTGCCAGTTTCTCCTCTAGGAGCCTAGCTTCGATCATGATTCGATAGGCCCGACGGGCAATCTCCCGTGAGGTTCCATCCACTGCGACCAATTTGCCGGCGCTTTTCGGCACAGAGACGGACTCCTTTGTCATCAAAACATGCTAGGGAAGCACCGACCAAATCGCAAGGGAGCTGTTGCAGGCCTCCTCGGTCACAAGCGAGTAAACTTTCCAGAAGCCATACCTCAAACTCGACTCAAGGTCTGCTGCCTGTGAGGCAAAATCTATTCGGCCGCCTTCATTCACCGGCGTCCATTAGGTTGTCATCGTTGAAACTAACCCTGTGTTTTGCATCGAGAATAGTTAGTCCAAGGTCTATTCCAGCGTGTCTACGTTTTACACACGTGGGCGCGTGGTTTAGGGGACTGATTTCCAAAGAAGGAAAAAGAAAATGGCAAGAACTGCGCAGAGGAGGAAAAATTTCATCTTGTCCGTGCGCTCCTCGGAACGTGATCGGCGGCGGGCAACAGTGGAACTTCTGGAGGATGGATGCCTCTTGTCACGTGGCCGGCCCAAAACATCGTCGGTAGTTGTCAGCACTGCACGCATACGTATCATCTCCTGCTGTTTACGTTCATGCTCGGCTATTTTCCGTGGCAACTCCTCAACCCGCCTCTTCATTTCCTCCTCAAGCTTTCTGAGTTCCTCCTCGCGACGACGGATCTCATCCAGTTCACGACTGAGGTGTGAAGGATCCCTACTGCCCTTGTGTGTCGACAGAGAAGGCAAGCCTCTTCTGCTTCCACGTCTACCAGGGGAGGATGGTATCGGCATTCCGTTGGAAGTTGGGAAACTACCGTGGAGAGGCAGTCAGTAGATGCCAGGTCCAGACAAAGAGTGCTATTGTGCCAAGAATAAGCATCGGCAGGGTAAAAGCCAACCCGCTCCGCAGCCAGTAGGCAAAACCCTGATCTCCGGAGTCATTAAAGAAGGCCCCAGAATCTACAGGTAGACCGGTCTCGCTATCGTTGATGGGGGCAATCTTGGCATGCGAACGTGAGTAGGCGGCTCTGGCTTCATCCACAGTTGCGAGGGCGCGTGTTAGCTCGCGTGAAAGATCACGTCCGTGCCATGACTTCGGATCAATCTCCTCAAGATTGCGCAGGTGCTCGGCAAAAGAATCCTGTATGGTGTTGAGTTGCTCGAGGCGACGCTGTGCTTCTTCAGTTTCACGCTGTACCGAGATGATCGAACGGGCCAATTTGTCCGCCATTTCAGCGCGCCCCTTTTCGAGTTCATCCTGCCTTCTGGTCAGTTCTTCCAACCGTTGCTTCTCCTTTTCTATCTGATCCTGTCTTTCGCGGAGTTGCTGAAGTTCGGACTGCGCCCTCTTTACTTGGTGGTGGAGTTCCTCTGCAGACGGGTTCTGATCGAGATCCAACAATTCGTCATGTTCTTCATTAAAATCAGTCATTACCACCACCTGTAGCGTAGTCTGAAGGATTTGACCCGAAAAATCTTCTATTAGAGGGATTTTTTCAACAGCCGGAAAAAAGTGCGGATCCCACCCTGACAAGGGTGGCCCCTTCCTCCACGGCAACCTCGAAATCTCCGCTCATCCCCATGGAAAGTGTGGGGAGTGGGACGCCAGAACTTGATGCAAGACGATCCCTCAAGCCGCGGAGTGCTGAAAAGAAGGACCGCGATGCTTCGGCCGTCGGAGAGAGAGGAGCCATGGTCATGAATCCTTCAACCTGCAACCTTGGAAGTGAGAGCAATTCTTCTAGAGTTTGCTCCAGTACTGGTGGGGAAAAACCATGTTTGCTCCCCTCTCCAGAAACATTCACCTCCAGCAGTATACGCGGGTGGATTCCCAACTCGGTCCCTATCCGATCAATATCACGAGCTATTCCCAGGCTGTCGACTCCGTGGATCAGTTCGAAAAGCGGCAATACCTTCCGCACCTTGTTTGATTGGAGATGACCAATAAAATGCCATCTCAGACGCCCCGGGAGTAATGGAATTTTTTCGAGAGCTTCTTGGATACGGCTCTCTCCGAACAAGTTCTGGCCAGCGTCCACGGCCTCACGAAGCATCTCCGCAGGATGAGTTTTCGAAATCGCCACGAGTTCCACTTCACCGGGGTCACGTCCCGAGCGCCGGGCTGCCGCAGCTATGCGCGCTCGGATGGATTCGAGATTTTCAGTCAGGGTGGACACAAAGAATGGAGAAAAGAAGCTATGGGGTGATGATTTTGCCTTGGGCTTTATAACAGTATCAAGTCAGACTCTGATCATGCATATCGAAGGCTTCAAGGTCTTCTCTGATCTCTGCGATACGGGCAGTTTTTCCCGCGCCGCAGAGGCCAGCGGGATCACTCAGAGCGCGGTGAGCCAGCAAATCCTCGCCGTGGAGAAAAGATTCGGAGTTCCGCTCATCGACCGGAGCAAAAGGCGCTTTACCCTCACCCCAGAGGGGGAAGTCTACCTGGAGGCCTGTCGTGACATTCTCAACCGCTACGAAAGCCTTGGAACACGCTTCCGTGTAGCAAGAGGGGAACTGGGCGGAAAACTCCGCGTGGCCAGTGTCATCAGCATTGCACTCCACAACCTACCGCCACTTCTCAAGCAATTTCGCAAAACCCATCCTGGCGTCGAAGTCACGGTCGACTATCGAAAGGCCGAGGAGGTTTATGACGCGATCAAGGATGGTCGGGCAGATTTGGGACTCGTTGCATACCCGAGGGCCCGTCCAGGTCTGCGCGCCATCACCTGCTGGCAGGAACGGCTCGTTCTAGTCATGCCACCCGGCCATCCGCTCTGCGGAAAACGCCCAGTCGGCCTCCCCCAATTAGAAGGTCAACGTTATGTTGGACTCACCCCGGACATCCCCACACGGCGCTATCTCGACAAGATCCTTCGTAGGGCAGGCGTGAAGGTACACCTTGTGGCGGAACTAGAAAACATCGAAACAGTCAAGGCGGCACTGGAAGCAGAACAGGCTGTTTCCATCATTCCAGAAACTTCTGTACGTCAGGAAATCAAGCAAGGAATACTGACTTCTCGCGAGATTGATGCTGATCGGATGTGGCGACCAATGGGAGCCATCACCCGCCGCCCGATTCCCGAAAAGGCAGCCCTTATGGAATTTCTGAGTCTTCTTGCACCCAGAGCAAAAGCCCTGATATCTCCCCTCTAGGGACAATAATGATAAGTTCCAAGGGGCGACCGGATGTGATTTTCGCCGCTGCATCGTACGAATCCGAGACAGAGGCTCTCTGCACCAACTCATCTCTTGCGTGCATCTTTTGGAATTTCTGCCAGATTTCGCATAATCATGTTCCGTAGATTTCTCATTTACTCCATTCCTGCAACCATCGCGCTGCTGACAATTAGGATAGCTGTGGCCGATGAAAATCAGCCAACGAACTCGGTTCTTGCTCCGTCAACTCCGATCATCACACCTGCCGTCAATCCAACAAATTCCAGCAACACTCCAGCCCCATCAGCTCTCCAGACATCGCTGCAGTCTGCATCTCAGCCCGTAGAACGCAGCAGCTACTCTTCAGTTCATGTTGACGGCCCCTACATCGCCATGACGTTCGATGACGGACCACATCCCACACTGACTCCGAAACTACTAGACATCCTCAAGGAACGCCATATACACGTCACCTTTTTCGTTCTTGGTCAAATGGTCAAGGATCACCCGGAGATCCTGCAGCGAGAGGTTGCTGAGGGGCATGAAATTGGCAACCACACATGGGACCATCTTGCCTTGACCAAAGTCGTCAACAAAGAAGGGGGTCTCAAACATGAGATCGTGGACACCTCCGAACTCATCAAGCAAGTGACAGGCAATTCACCAACGCTACTGCGCCCTCCATATGGTGCGACGACCGCGCGGCTCAGTCGTGCCATCGAGAAAGAATACGGAATGAAAGTCATCCTCTGGTCAGTCGACCCTGTTGACTGGAGAGATCCGGGAGCCAAGGTTGTTTCGGAACGCATCCTCTCAGGGTGGAAGGAGAGCGGCGGGGCGAAAGCGGGGGCCATTATCCTTTCACACGACATCCACAAGGGAACCATCGAAGCAATGCCTGCTACCTTGGATGCGCTGTTGGCGAAAGGCTTCAAATTCGTCACCGTTTCGGAACTGATGGCCATGGAGAGCAAGAATCCAGTGACTTGTCCCCCACCTGGGGCGAAGAAAACAGACAACTCGAAGAAGAAAGATTCCTAATAGAGAGCTCAAGGGAATGTGTTCTCGGCCTGTTTCAATAACAGGCTTGGCTCCTTCAATGGCACCAGAGTTCGCCACGTCGCTCTGATCAAGCCATTTGCAACTACTGCTCAAAAGAGACCATTAATCAAACCGCCATTGCCCGAAGCGCAGTTACTGCGTGCGAAGATGAAGGGACAGGCGAATCAGATCCGGGAAAGAACCTTTCTCAGGATCGAGAGAGCTTGGTCAGCTTCTGCGATTGTAACGTTCAGAGGAGGAAGCAACCTGATTGTCCTCGCTCCGGAGGGAATCACCAATAGGCCTTCCTTCATGAGTTCCTTGGTGATCCGAATCGCTAGCGATCCCTCGCCTTCTCCGGGATCGTTCAACTCAATCCCAACCATCAACCCGATTCCTCTCACAAGATGGATGGATGGAAGTTGCATCTCGTTGAGCTTGTTCTTGAGGTAGTCACCCAATTCCCGTGCGTTTCCAAGCAGTCCCTCTTCCATAACCGTAGAAAGAACCGTCAAACCAGCCGTCGCGGCTAGCGGGTTGCCTCCGAAAGTGGTGCCATGTGTTCCGGGACCGAGGAGATCGCATAGCAATCCACGGTCCCTGCCTTCGGCATCCACACCCGCATTCCTGACTCCTGCCCAGAATGCACCAAGTGGAAAACCTCCCGCTATCCCTTTCGCCCAGCTTATCCCATCTGGCTCCACACCCTCAGGAACAATCGACCGCCAGGCACACCAGTCACCGGTCCGACCAAAGCCACACTGCACCTCGTCAAACAGGAGCAGCAGATTATGCCTGTCGCAGAGTTCCCGGATTCCCTTCAGAAAATCCGGCGTTACCGGATTGATTCCTCCCTCTCCCTGAATCGGTTCCAGAAGAATTGCTACGGTCCGCGGTGTTATAGCATCTGCCGTCGCACTTAAATCGTTGAACGGCACATGCACGAATCCCTCAACTAACGGAGCAAATCCCGTTTTCACTTTTTCCTGTCCCGTGGCACTAATGCCGCCGAGGGTCCTGCCGTGAAACGAACCGGTGAAGGTAATAATCTCGTAGCGTCCACTAGGTGCACCGAATTTTCGGGCTAGCTTATAAAGACCCTCGTTCGCCTCAGCCCCGCTGTTACAGAAAAAGACCTTTCCACCTAACCCCACCAATTCAACAATTAGTTTGGCCAATTCTCCTTGTGGCCGCGTCAGGTAGAGATTGGATGTGTGAACCAGTGTTGCCGCTTGTTCTGCGAGTGAGCGGGTAATTTTAGGATGACTGTGTCCAAGGGAACAAACCGCGATCCCGGCTCCAAAATCGAGATACTCATTTTTCGCCTCGTCCCAAACCCGGGTCCCCTCGCCCCGGGCAATGGCAAGATCAAACCGACCATAGGTCGGCATGATGTAGTCACGGTAAAGATCGGCGGTAGATTGCTTACTCATTTAGAAGGCGAGATCATTGTTTGGAGGCCCCAATAATGCAGTCTTTTTATTACATGGGAATGGCCAACAAATTGATTCACCGAAGAAGCTTTCTGAAGTCTTCCTCAGTAAGGATTGTGACACCGAGCTTTTTTGCCTTCTCGAGTTTGCTTCCCGCCTCATCTCCGGCAAGAAGGTAAGATGTTTTGGCACTGACTGCACCGGAAACCTTGCCGCCCTGCGCCCTGATCATTTCAGCCACCTCTTCACGAGAGATCGAAAGGGTTCCCGTCAGAACCCAAATCGTCCCCTTCAACTTGCCATCAGCGACGGGCACACCGATCTGGGGATCCCTTTCTCCAAAATTGAGACCGAAAGAGCGCATCTTCCCAAGCAGAACGCTCACGTCGCTGTCGCGAAACCATGAGTTAATCGCATTCGCCATGATCCCGCCGATTTCCTCCACGGCACTAAGTTCCTCCACAGACGCTGAAGCGAGCCTGTCCAGTGTACCAAACGCGACTGCAAGAGTCCGTGCCACAGTCACTCCGACATGGGGAATACCGAGAGCGGCGAGAAGTCTCCAGAGAGCCTGTTCCTTGCTGGACGCGATGGCGGAGAGAAGATTCTCAGCACTCTTATCCCCCATTCGATCCAGTCGTAGAAGTTGTTCCCTGTTAAGCGAGTAAAGATCGGCAACATCGCGCACCAGCCCCGCATCTGTGAGTTGTGCAACGACTGCCTCTCCCAGTCCGGCAATGTCCATGCAATGACGACTGGCAAAATACTCGATCCTACGACGGACTTGGGCGGTACATCCGGGATTGGCGCAACGGATCGCAACTTCGCCCTCCTCGCGGGTCACTGACGCTCCGCATGCCGGGCAACTATCCGGCATCCTGAATCGTCGCTCGGACCCATCGCGCTCGGAAGTCAGCACCGCAACGACTGCTGGAATGACATCTCCGGCCTTCTCCACCAGAACTCGGTCCCCGATCCTCAGATCCTTCCTCTCTATCTCCTCCTCATTGTGGAGAGTCGCGCGGGAAACGGTGCTGCCAGCCACAAAGACGGGTTCGAGCTCCGCGACGGGTGTCAGCACGCCGCTGCGTCCTACTTGGACTGTGATGTTTAGAAGGCGTGTCCGGGCCCTCTCAGGTTCGTATTTGTAGGCTATCGCCCAGCGGGGGGCCTTACTGGTCGAACCAAGGAGATGGTGCTGTGAAAGCTGATCGACCTTGATGACGGCTCCATCCGTTTCGAAGGGAAAACCATGGCGGATTATCCCTAGTTCCCGGATTGCCTCCATAACCTCTATCGCTGTTCTGGCGCTCCAGACCTTAGAATCCGTGGGAAGCCCCCACTCTTCCAATCTCTTGAAAAACTCTCTTTGTGTTGAGGGAAGAGGGGCATCCTTGCCTGGCTCGAATGCGCCAAATCCATAAAAAACAGCCGAGAGACGTCTCTGAGCAACAACTGACGGATCGAGTTGCTTGAGCGATCCAGCAGCAGCATTTCTCGGATTGGCAAAGACGGGCAATCCCTGTTCGTCCCGTTCCTGATTAATCTCGGCAAACGTCTCCTTGGGAAGATAGACCTCTCCCCTAACCTCCAGAACGGCTGGAACCTTCCCCTTTAGGATCGAGGGAATCTCTTGGATGGTGCGGATATTGCGTGTCACATCATCCCCGAATGCACCGTCGCCACGAGTGGCGCCCCTGACAAGGCGGCCCTTCTCGTAAAGGAGAGCAATGGCCACCCCGTCCACCTTTGGTTCGATGGTTAGAGGTATCACCTCTCCTGGAAGGAGTCGGTGCAGTCGGTCCACAAAATCTGATATCTCCGCCTCTGAGTAGGTGTTGTCTAAACTCTGCATCGGCACGAGATGGGCCACCTGTTCGAAGGCACCCTGCGGTCGCCCCCCCACGTTCTGCGTTGGAGATCCGGCAATGATGAGTTCAGGATGGGCTCGCTCTAGATCAAGCAATTCGCGGTAAAGCGCATCATATTCCCGGTCGGTGATCTCAGGCCTAGCCTGCTCATAATAGAGCCTGTCATGGTGGGCGATCTTTCGACGTAGCTCCGCTATCCTCTTCTCTAGAGAAACAGAAGAAGAGCCGATCACTAAAGAATCATCGTTTCCAAGCTGCATGGTAAGTGGTCACTTTTTTACCTCACTGGCGATCTTTGGGCATCAAAAAGGATCACTGTCAGCAACTCTCTTCAGTCGGACCTGCAAATGAGTTGGCACGGGGTGTGCTTTCCTTAACTCGGTTTGTGGTTTGCAGCCCGGTCGTAACAAACTTCGAGGTCTCGGGGGGGAACTCGGAAACTCCGACCGGGCTGCTCTTTTTTTTGATCCCGCGGACGAAAGTGGAGTAGCGTGACCTTTCATCGATGAATCCCCCAAACATACCCGAAACCATCCGTCGGAGACTTTGCGGCGAGCTAGTTGAAAAACGCCTCCGCCTGCAGGCAAGGCTGAGGGAGAAACAGATGGCGCAGGGCTTTGGGATCTTCGCACTGGAGCGCTTCTTCTCCGTAAATGCCTGCATCGGGGGAATAATTTATCTCTGCGGGCTGAAACGAAACGGATTCCAAAATTTTCTTGCCCTTCGAATCGTGGAACACGAAGTGCTGTTACCCGGTCTTCCTTCCTGTTTCGATGGTTTTCGTTTGATGCAGTTGGCCGATCTTCACTGCGATCTAGACCCCAGCATCATCGATCGTGTCCTTGAACTCATGCCAGGCATCCCTCACGACGCGGTGGTTCTGACGGGTGACTATCACAACAAGGTGTCGAAGCCTTTCGAGCGCTCTCTGGAGGAAATGTTGCGGATCATTCCCCGACTCCACCCAGTGCGCTTCGCTATCCTTGGCAATCATGACTTCCTCGAAAAAGTTCCCGTTCTGGAGGATGCGGGCCTGCCCTTCCTTCTCAACGAGCCTTCCCCGATCAGGCGCGGCGAGGATCGGATCTGGATCTGTGGCATCGATGATCCCCACTTTTTCAAGACTCATGATCTCAATGCTGCGCGCGAAGGAATCCCCGATGGAGAGACTTCCATCCTCCTCTCGCACTCTCCAGAGACCTATCGCGAAGCTGCCTCCCTCGGCTACAATCTACTGCTGAGCGGGCACACACATGGCGGTCAGATTTGCCTGCCCGGAGGCATTCCCATCTACCGTAATGCGCCGGGATGCCGAACCGAACATCTGGCCGGTTCGTGGCGTGAAGGCTCCATGATCGGCTACACCTCCCGGGGAACCGGTTCTGCAGGTGTGGCGGCCCGCTTTAATTGTCCACCCGAGATCACTATCCACACTCTTCGTTCTTCCAGATGAAAAGCAGGAATAAGGCGCTACTCTCAACGAACTGCTTAACTGACCACCGTCCTTCGATAGACACATCCGGACTCATTCGGCGCTTTCCCAGGATAATTGTTTAGACTTCAATCCTCCGATGAATTTTTCCTCTGCTGTATCTAGGCGTATTGCCCTGACGCTCCTCCCCGTAGTCAGCCTGCAGATGCTCTCTTCACAAGGCAGGAGCCAGGATCTTCCTCCTCCTAATAATACGAATGCCATCCTGCGCGAATTGGATCAGGTTGCATCAGGTTCAAAGAACAGATTCCTGTCTCGCCTTTCCGGCGCAATTTCACAAATTCAGTCCGCAAGCGGTACAGGCTCTAGCGCACTTGATTTCTACCTGCGCGCTTTGGAAAACACAAAGTATCTGGAAAAGCATCAGGACTTCCAAGAATAGCAAAAGCGCCATCAGGATGATTTGCGTGATGTTTCCCTTCAAAATGCCGCTCAACTCCAACTCCGCTATCTTCTTCTGGCACTTCAGCGCACCCAGCAGCAAAATCCTTATGCACAGATTCCCCAGTGTCTGGCCTATTTGAACGCACTTTCGGGCGAGAACTTTCTAGTGACCCCCGCACCCAGCGAACCTGCTCCCGAAGGTCGGAGGAATGGTAGGATGACCAAAGCACCCCCTCCCCTCAACCAACCTGTCGAGGAAGCAAGGAATCTTATCAGGCAACCACTTAAAAATGCACCCGCAGTCGAGTGGATGCAAATCGCGGACCTCTTGCCTGATGATAGTGAGTTTGAACCCTCTCCTGGAAATTATCAGCGGATCATGGAGAAAAACATTAGGGTTCCGCTCAGGGCCAGAAGGGATCAACAGCTTTTTCGGACATGGGACATGCAGATAGCTGCAGAATCCTCATCCGTCACGGCTACAGGCAGCCAGCAGCAGGCAGATGATTTTAACAGACAGCGTCTTCCTGAACTTCTTTTCCAAAAAGCTCAGGACACGGCTGCAGTGGGCCAACCTAATCGCGCGCTTGGGGAGGTCATGCAACTCATCCAATCATATTCCGACCACCCTTCAGTCAAGGATTGGGTCGATAACGCACGGGAACTTCTGACCAATCCGACAGCTTTGATTGCTCCAATGGCTACAAATTCTTCACTCGGCACCACTACAGCTGTTTCCAATGGTCCGCCGGTCCAAACCAACGCCCCAACGCCTCCTTCAGGAAGCTAGTCTTCCTTAGGGAATAATGTTCAGTAATTAGCTGTCAGGGAATCTTTTCTCCACGGATTAGATCCTCCCAAGTCTGCCGTTCGCGAACAACGGTTGACTCGTCCCCATCCACCAACACCTCAGGGAGAAGAGGACGGGCATTATAGTTGGATGCCATGACAAAACCATAGGCTCCGGCGCTCATCAATGCGATACGGTCTCCCGGCTTTAGCAATGGAATATCACGGTCCTGCGCAAAGAAATCGCCGCTTTCGCAGACAGGTCCGACCACATCGACCTTTTCCATCGTACCTTCAGATGGTTGTCTGAGGGGTTCGATTTCGTGATACCCCTGATAGAGAGCAGGACGGATCAAATCGTTCATTCCAGCATCGACGATCACAAAATTCTTGGTCGGCGTTGACTTCCGGTAGAGTACGGTTGAAAGCAGAACTCCAGCATTACCGACAATGAAACGCCCCGGTTCGAAGAGGATGCGGAGATCGAATGCCTTAAGCAGTCCGACGATCTCCCTTGCATATGTCTCCGGAGAAAGTCGATCAGACTCTCCCTCCCCTTCCTCTTTCCACCACGCGGCATCCGCACTCCGAAGCACTTCACGATAAACGATCCCGACTCCGCCGCCGATGCTGAAAAACTCCAGCGCATGCTTCGCCTTAAGTTCATGAATGAGAGGTGTAAGTTTGCGGATTGCTTCAGCAAAAGGAGGGTATTTGAGGATCTGAGACCCGATATGGGTCTGGAGGCCGCGAATGCGAAGATGCGGGAGCGAGGCTGCGCGATCGTAAACCGCAACCGCCCGATCGAGGCCGATTCCAAACTTGTTCTTGCTCTTCCCGGTGGAGATGTACTTGTGAGTCGGGGCGTCCACATCCGGATTCACCCGGAGGGCGATGGGGGCGACAAGTCCTACACGGCCAGCAACATCGTTGATGGCCTCAAGTTCCTCCTCTGATTCGACATTAAAGCTGTAGATTCCCTGACGAAGGGCGTAAACGATTTCCTCCTCCGTCTTACCAACCCCTGCAAATACGCAGCGGTCAGCCCGTCCTCCGGCCTTGAGAACCTTGAAGAGTTCACCGCCCGATACGATGTCGAACCCGGAGCCCTCACTAGCCAGAATGTTAAGCACGGAGAGATTTCCGTTTGCCTTCATTGCGTAGCAAATCATGCGGTCGAGAGGGGCGAGCGCCTCATCAAGGCGGCGGTAGTTGTCTCGGATTGTTCCAGCAGAATAAACATAGGCTGGAGTCCCGACTTCGGACGCAACCTTCTGAAGGTCTACTTCCTCGCAATGAAGCGACCCATCAAGATATCGGAAGGAATGCATGGCGGTGAAAGTAGGTGATGAAGGATGAATGTTGAAGGACGAATCAAGACTTCAAAAGCGATTTTTCAAGCACTATCCACAACCTGTTGTGGTCTTGTTTCGAAAATGCCACAATTTTTCAGTTGTATTCATAAGTTCTCAATGTAATAAGGACGCGCGTTGACTAACTTCGACCACCAGATTGTTCCGGTGAGTTTTGAGCATCTCAGGTATGAGATCTCACAAGGTTGTATTTATTTCCCAATCTTTCTTAAGACTAAAATTAAGAGCTCGCGCGGGAGGGAACTCGGGATCACTTCGTATTCAGCTAATTCATGACTCGGTCGGTTGTTCTATAACAATACACACTCCACCACTAATTACGATGCACAGGACTACCCCGATGGAGACTTCTGATGAGCAGAGTCTTTTTTTCCCAAACTCATCGGGTTCCAAACGGAGCGGAGTCACGGAACTGGTCAAGAACTTCGTGCTCGATACCAATGTGCTCCTACATGATCCTCACTGCCTTAACCGCTTCGAGAACAACCATCTGTTCATTCCGGTAGAGGTGTTGTGTGAGCTTGACCGTTTCAAGAACGAGCAAACGGAACGTGGTGCCAATGCGCGCACCGTCCACCGTTTTCTCTCGCAGACCTTCGACCACCAGACAAAAAAGGTTACCCGTGGGGTCAAGACTGTCGGCGGCGGGACGGTAAGGATTTTCATCAACGATGCACTCCGCAAGGAACGGCCTTCGCCAGCAATGCGCCGTTTTTCCAAGATTTTTCCGGACCGAGAACCAGTGGATCACAAGATAATGGCAGCCTGCCTAGCCATTCAGGAGACCGAGGAGCACTCCACAATCCTGGTCACCAAGGACCTCAACATGCAGCTCAAGGCGATGGCACTTGGAATCACCTGCCAAGACTACCTCAATGATAAGGTATCCGCCGAAGATGCCGAGGAATTCGAGATTCGCACCATCCGTGTCGAGTCGCACGAACTTCAGCGTTTCGGAAGTTCCCAGAGCCTCAATTTGGACCCCCAGCGGACAGGTCCGCTGGAACTCAACGAGTATGTCCTCCTCTCTGCTTCGGAACAGAAATTGATGCCTGCGAGGCATATCGGGGCGGGACATTTTCAGCGTTTGAAAGTCCCCCAGACCCTTCAGATGCCCAGAGGAATTGAGCTTAGGGCTGCTAATCTTGGTCAACTCTGCTTCCTCGACGCGCTACTCGACCCCTCTGTTTCACTCATCACCTGTTACGGTCAGGCAGGCACGGGAAAAACCCTCATGGCCGTGGCGGCAGGACTCTACATGACCGCACATAAAGAGTACAACGGCATGACGGTGAGCCGTCCCGTGGTAGCCATGGGCGAGACACTCGGATTCCTGCCTGGCACCCTGAACGAAAAACTCCATCCTTGGCTCCAGTCGATATATGATGCTTTCGAGGTTCTCATGCCGCTGAATCCCCATCGCCCCGAGGGACAAACCGGACACGCCTCCGAACGTAAAAAACAGAAACGCCGGACAAGCCAGCAGCAGGATGAATCGCAATCGGGGCAACGCCCGCTCAAGCCTCATGAACTGCTTATCGAGCGGGGACTTTTGGAAATCGAGGCCCTTTGCTATATCCGAGGTCGCTCCATTCCTAATCGATTTTTTGTCCTTGATGAGGCCCAGCAACTCACACCGCTTGAGGCGAAGACAGTCGTCACACGTATGTCCAAAGGTTCTAAACTCGTCATGGTGGGGGATCCAGCCCAGATCGATAATCCCTATGTAGACAGTCGCTCCAATGGATTGGTGCATACACGCAACCGACTCCGTGGCCAGAAAATCACCGCCCACATCTCCCTGACAAAGGGGGAACGCAGTCCCCTCGCCGAAATGGGCGCCACATTAATGTAGAGGCTTGATTTTGCTGGTAGCGGAGGCTGTAAAAACCTCTGCTGGTTTCATCTCGAAATGATGCAAATCCAACAACTCCACCACGTTGCCATTATCTGCTCCGATTATGAACGCTCAAAGGCGTTTTATACAGAGGTCCTTCCATTTGAGATTATTGCCGAAACCTATCGTGCCGAGAGGAACTCCTATAAGCTAGATCTGACCGTTCCAGGAGGAAACCAGATAGAACTTTTCTCCTTTCCCGATCCCCCTATGCGTCCCACACGTCCGGAAGCCATGGGACTAAGACACATAGCTTTTCTGGTGAAGGACCTTGATGCTGAGATTGCGCATCTTCTCGCCAAGGGAATTTCCGTTGAACCTATTCGTATTGATCCCATGACAACACAGCGGTTCACCTTTTTCTCAGATCCAGACGGCCTGCCTATAGAACTCTACGAGTCGCTTCGTCCTGCAGATTAACGGAGAGTTAAACGCTCTCTCCTCCCTGACAGCTAGCGCCAAGATCATGATCTCTTCGATCCTCTAGTCGATTGCACCGACAGCCTCAGCAAACTCACCGGCGATATAATCCCGATTCAGTTTCGCAATGACCGACGCTGACACATTCGCAGGACATACAGCTTCGCAGGCATAATAATTGGAGCAATTGCCGAACCCCTCCGCCTCCATTGCGCGTACCATCATTCGCGCACGCTTCTTGGCCTCCGGTTTTCCCTGAGGGAGAAGATTGAGATGGGTAACCTTTGCTCCGACAAAGAGCATTGCCGAACTATTAGGGCAGGCGGCGGCGCAGGCACCGCAACCTATGCAGGCTGCGGCATCCATGGCCGCATCGGCAACCGGTTTCGGAATGGGAGTTGCGGAGGCATCGGGTGCCCCGCCGGTATGCTCGTCGATGAACCCTCCGGCACGGATAATCCTGTCGTAGGCGCTGCGGTCGACCACCAGATCCTTGAGAATCGGGAAAGCTCCGGCACGAAAAGGCTCCACTGTAATGGTGTCACCCTCTGCGAATTTGCGCATGTAGACTTGGCAAGCGGCACCACGTCCTGGTCCCTGTGGGACACCATTTATGACGATGCTACATGTGCCGCAGATTCCTTCGCGACAGTCGCTCTCGAAAGAGACCGGCTCTTGGCCGGAGACAACAAGACGGTTGTTTACGATATCAAGCATTTCGAGGAAGGAACATTCCGCCGGAATGTCTCGCGCTTCTATATCCTCAAAGCGACCGTCAGCCGCCTTGGAATCCTGACGCCATAGTCGGAGATGAAAGTTCATTTCGGGTTATTACTTGTAGCTTCGGGTGGCGAGATGGACCGCCTCGTATTGGAGCGGTTCCTTGACCAGTTCGGGGGCATTCCCATCGCCTTGGTGCCGCCAGGCAAAAACGGAGGCGAACTTGTCATCGTGGCGGAGCGCCTCGCCGTCGGGAGTCTGGTGCTCCACCCTGAAATGCCCTCCGCATGATTCCTCCCGGGTAAGAGCGTCAAGGCAGAGAAGTTCGCCAAACTCGAGAAAGTCTGCGACTCGACCCGCACGTTCAAGGGACTGGTTCAAGTCGGTTCCTGTTCCGGGAACAGCAACCTCCTTCCAGAAACGATCGCGCAGAGCCCGAATCTCGTTGATCGCCAAACGGAGACCTGCATCATCGCGAGCCATTCCACACTTATCCCATAGGATGAGTCCAAGCTGCCGGTGAAATTCGTCCACCGGAACGCAACCTTTCACGGATAGAAGCATGTTAACCCTTTCACGGACCTCTTGTTCGGTCTTCTTAAATTCCGGCAATTCAGTCGAAACCTTCGATCCTCCGAACTGGGTGGAAAGATACTCGCCGAGTGTGTTGGGAATGACAAAGTAGCCATCTGCCAACCCCTGCATGAGCGCACTTGCGCCGAGGCGGTTGGCACCATGGTCGGAAAAGTTGGCTTCACCGAGTACATGAAGACCCGGGATGTTGCTCATGAGGTTGTAGTCAACCCAAAGCCCACCCATCGTGTAGTGAAGGGCAGGAAAAATGCGCATCGGGCGTTCGTAGGCATTCTCACCCGTAATGTTGCCATACATCTCAAAGAGGTTGCCGTAGCGCTCCTCTATCACATGCTTCCCTAGGCGCTTGATGGCGCCCCCAAGGTCGAGATAAACGCCGAGACCCCCGGGGCCGACACCGCGTCCCTCGTCGCAAACTTCCTTGGCACTGCGGGAGGAAATATCACGGGGGGCAAGATTGCCGTAGCTGGGATATTTCCGCTCAAGATAGTAATCACGCTCATCTTCGGGGATCTCACCGGGTGCGCGATTGTCTCCTTTCTTCTTTGGCACCCAAACACGTCCGTCGTTGCGAAGCGACTCTGACATGAGTGTAAGCTTCGACTGGTAGTCCCCAGCCACGGGAATGCAAGTCGGGTGGATCTGGGTGTAGCAGGGATTGGCAAAAAGGGCTCCTCTCTTGTACGCGCGCCAAGTAGCCGTGACATTCGAGCCGCGAGCGTTGGTTGAAAGATAGTAGGCGTTGCTGTAACCTCCTGTGCAGAGTAGCACGGTGTCGGCCGCATGGCTCGAGATCGCTCCGGTGATTAGGTTTCTGACAACTATGCCCTTCGCATGACCGTCAACAAGCACGAGGTCAAGCATCTCAGAGTTCTCATGCATGGTGATACGACCAAGACCGATTTGATTGCTGAGAGCCGAATAGGCACCGAGGAGAAGCTGCTGTCCAGTCTGCCCCTTTGCATAGAAAGTACGGGAAACTTGGGCTCCACCGAAGGATCGGTTGGCGAGTTCCCCTCCGTACTCACGGGCAAACGGAACTCCCTGCGAAACGCACTGGTCAATGATGTTCCCGCTGACCTCTGCAAGACGATAGACATTGGCCTCACGGGCGCGGAAGTCACCACCCTTTATGGTGTCGTAAAAGAGGCGCCATACACTGTCGCCATCATTCTGGTAATTTTTGGCGGCATTGATCCCTCCCTGTGCTGCAATTGAGTGAGCCCGTCGTGGACTGTCGTGAAAACAGAAGCTGTCGACCTGATAGCCGAGTTCGGCGAGGGTAGCCGCCGCCGAGGAACCGGCGAGGCCTGTACCAACCACTATCACCCTGAACTTCCGCTTGTTGGCCGGGTTGATCAGCTTGGCGTTGTTCTTGAAACTGGTCCACTTCTTCTCGATGGGACCGGGCGGGATTTTGGCATCAAGAATCATGGTCGGAAGTTCCGTGGGTTAATGGCAGAAAGGACATGCAACGGCATGCGGGTAGCGGAGTATTCCAAAGATCACCGAAAGGGGAATGGAGGCATATCCGGCAAAGAGAGTCCACGAGATGATGACGCCACCGCGTTCAAAGAGGGGGCGGAGCTTGGACGTAGTGAGGCCCAAGGTCTGGAATAGGCTTGCGATACCATGGCTCAGATGAAGTGCTAGGAGAGCAAGGGCAATAAGATAAAATCCGCTGACAAATGGATTGGAGAATCCGGCGATCACCATCCGGTAGACATCGTGACGGCCATGGTCGTCGGAAAATGTCTTGAATTGGGGGTTCAAGGACTGCCAGGTAAACTCTGCCAGATGGAAAATGACGAAAGACAGAACAACCAAGCCCGAAAGACGCATCCATCTGGCGGCAATTACTGTCTGCAGGTCATCGATCACAGCGTATTTTCTGGGATTGGCAGCCATGTTTTCATGCCAGAGCAGAATGGTGAAGAAGACGTGGAGTCCCACGCAGAGCAGCAGAACAAAACGGATTACCCAGAGAATCTCTCCGAGGCTCTGAAGAAAACTGGCGTAGCTGTTGATGGCGTTTGGCCCCAGATAAATCGAGAGATTCCCAAGAAGATGCCCGACAACGAAAAGGATCAGAACTATGCCGGTGAGCGCCACAATCCATTTGCGGCCGATCGAGGAGGAAAAAAGCGGGCAGCAACAGACACAGGATTTCCCAGAAGGCGCGGACATACAGCTCATCGAGGCGATCTTATAAGGGGGATGCCCGCCCGCGTCACTTAAAAATGCTTTCCAGAAATCAGATATAACGATTTCTGAGGAAAGAAATTTCCCGCGGGGCGCTCTCCTGTTATGTGACAGTTCCGTCAATGACAGCCGAACCGGAACCAATCCCAAATAACGATCAAGAACTGGTTGCCCGCACCCAGGAAGGGGATCCGGCTGCTTTTGACGAACTGATCATCCGATACACCCCGCGACTGTATGGACTTGTCTACAACATGACCTCTAATCATGAAGACACAAACGATGTGCTTCAGGATGTATTTTCAAAGGCCTACCGTTCTATCTGCAACTTCCGAGGAAAATCGAGTTTCTACACCTGGATGCATTCGATTGCCGTCAATATGACGATTAACTTTCTCAAGAAAAGGAATCGCCGCCGACATCCCAGCCTCAACGATCCCGACAGCAATATCGAAAACGATCCGGACTTCATTGCCGCAATCAGCAGAGGTGGTCCAGCGAACGAGGTCTCCGTGCACGAACTGCAAAAAAAATTGAACGACGCCATGTTGAAATTGTCTTATGAACATAGAATCGTAGTCACCATGTTCGATATACAAGGAATGCCCCATGCAGAAATTGCCAAGATTCTTCGAATTTCGGAGGGAACGGTACGCTCCCGTCTTTTTTATGCCCACCGGCAGTTGCAAAACTATCTCCATGAGTTTAAGAAACCATAGGCATTGATCAGACTATGAACGACGAATCCATGCATCACATCATACGCCTCAAGCGCTACGAGCAGCCTCCGGAGGGCTATTACGAAAACTTTCTCCGGGAGTTCCATCACCGGCAGAGGGCAGAATTCCTCAAGCCACCGCTGACCACGATGCTCATGGAGCGGATTTCCTCGTTCCTATCTGAATTCCGTGTGCCGGCATTCGCCTACGCGGGAGCTACCGCAGTTGCGGTACTTGCTGGCGTAGCGATCCTGAAGCAGGCTCCGCAGTCCACTCCAACCATCTCTTACACGGCTTCATATTCCCAGCCCCCGGTTACCATAGACAAGCTGCAACCCGTGTCTCTGCGCATTGGAACACCAGATCAGCCGCAACCTCCTTTATTCCCGCCATCCTTCCTTTTGCAAGCCCGTCCGGCGAGCCATGAATCGCCGCTTAGTTTCTAAGCTCTGCGTTCTTTCCGACCGACTGCAGGGAGTCAGTGCGTCTGCGGTCACATTCAGCAAAAAACTCAAGGGGTTTTACCCGTCACTGCGGCGTCGGATCTCCTACTCGTTTCTGCTTCTCTCCTTGCCATCTATAAGCCTTCTGGAGGGATCCCCATCCGATTCAGGGCAGAAAAGTCAGATTCCACTGAACGCACAGATAGCCTCATCTATCCAGGCCGTCTCCAATGAGAAGATCCATGCCGTTGTTCGGATACGGAGTTTTGACGCCCATGGCGAAGTGGATGGAACCGGTTTTTTCATCGATCCGACTGGAACCGTCTGCACCCTTGCTGAGGTCGTACGGGACGGAAAGGATTTTGCCATTTTACAGGACGGCATGGAATACCCGGCAACTCTTCAGGCAACCGATTCGCGTAGCGGTGTCGCCTTTTTGAAATCATCAGGAACTAATAGCTCCTCCTACTTCATTTCTCCGAGCCCCCGAAGCGGCATCCCACCCCTGAGTCCTGTTATCGGGATAGGTTTCCCTCGAGGGGGACAGCCTACCAGCGTGCTTGGAATGGTCACCGGAACAGAGACCCACGATGGCAAATTTTATTACTGCGTTCCTCACCTGGTCGCCAGAATACCCCTAAGCGAGGGCGAAGGCGGGGCACCGATCTTCGATCTTTCGGGGGAATTGCTGGGCATGGTCGTGACAGGAAACACCCAAGAGGGAATCAGCAAAATCCTTCCCTCTGCCGCAATCGAAAAACTCGACCATGATCTCATGAGTTTCGGACGTCTGAATCCCGGTTGGGTTGGGGTCGTCGTGGATGAGGTCGCTGTACCTCAGAGTAATTCCAGAACCAGGATCGTCTCGGTCGAAGCGGGCAGCCCAGCTGAAAAAGCAGGACTCCGCAAAGGGGACCTCCTTCTTTCTATAGGCGATAACAGTATATGCTATCCTGAGGAAGTTCTTGGAGCCTCCTTTTACTTGTCAGCGGGAGATTCCATTACTGTAGACGTCCTGCGCAACGGAGAGACCAAGAGGGTCACCCTTCACTGCATTAGCCGTCCTGAAGAAAACAAATAAGGGGCGTCACCCAACTCATTTTCGCTTGAGGTCAACTTCTGCAACGCGAACCCTGTGATGAAACTTAAACTCTGAATACTCTCTTTTTGAGATGACCTGAACGAGTATTCGGAGATAAGATTACTAACTCTTCCATGGGGGTATAGCTCAACGGTTAGAGCAGCCGGCTCATAACTGGTTGGTTCCTGGTTCGAATCCAGGTGCCCCCACTCCTCATTACAACTCCCATGCGCTTGCGATCTGGCTCGAGGACCCGGTACGGACTCTGGGCCTTCCTCCTCGGTTCGTTGGTCGCCCTGCTTCTCTTGATAGCGGCAGGTTTATACACACACTGGAAGAAGGATTGTCTCTCAACTCTTGAAGCAGGGAGCGGGTTAGCTCTCCTTCCAGAGGGAATCATGGAATTTTCCGATCGAGGCGATGGCCCAGTCGTTCTGGTCATCCATGGATCACCCGGAGGTTATGACCAGGGTATTGTTTATGGAGCAGCTTTACGGCAGAGAGGCTTCCGAATCCTTTCGATCTCTCGTCCCGGCTACCTCCGCACCCCTTTGGAAACAGGAGTTACCATCGAGGAACAGGCAGATGCTATTGACTCCTTACTCAAATTGCAGGGAATCAGTTGCTGTGCCGTTCTCGGCATTTCGGAAGGCACCCCTTGTGCCCTGCAACTAGCTAAACGGCATCCGGAGCGCGTTACCTCGATGGCCCTTCTTTCGCCGCTAACCTCCAGCATCGGCGGACCAATCGGATCGATCGGCTACCAGATTTTTCACGATCTCACCGGGGATCTCGGATGCTGGTATTTTTGGCTTCTCCTTAACGCCGATCCGCGCAGTGCCTTCGAGCAGATTCTCGGCATCGGATCCTCTCTCAGACAAAGTGAATGCGCATCGCTTGCCCAAGAGGCACTTACAGATCCCAACCAAGACGCCTTTCTCAAAGGCCTAGGAAACAGCATTATTCCAATTTCCGTGCGTGAATACGGGATTATTAATGACAACGCGCAGCTTAAAAATATCCCTCCCTCACCACCGGGATCCATTACTGCTCCCGTGCTATTTGTAGTTGGAAAAGAGGATATCCATTCTCCCATTGAGGATACCCACAAATTAATTTCCAAGATTCCCCGGGGTCGCTTGCTATTAATCCCCCATTTAGGGCACATCCTCCCCATCGGACACGAGTACGGCCAAGTCTGGGATGCCATTGGAAATTTTCTTAAATCCCCTGACAGCGAATGATGAGAAAGGCATGAAGGGGAGCCAACGGTCAGAAGAAAGGGCCCATATCCCATCTACAAATCCCCTCTAATTTGCCACCTCGTACTCATGACCGTCAAAGAGAGCTGGACGAAGGGGCTTCTTCATGGTCTTTAATTCGTTTCCGTGACCACAAGCACTCTCTACGAAGCACCAGACGCGCTGGGACGCACCCAACAAGCCATCAAGGAGCATGGAGCACATCTTCCCGCCAGCGAACTGCTTGGCGAGACCATGTCCCTAAACTTTGGTCCCTCTCACCCATCAACGCACGGTGTTTTCCGCATCGTTCTTGATCTGGATGGGGAACTCATCACCAAGGCAAAACCTGAAGTAGGCTACCTTCACCGCGGTGATGAAAAGATCGCCGAGAACATGCAGTACAACCAGTTTGTACCATACACGGATCGACTCGATTACTTGGCGCCGCTTGCAAATAATGTGGCCTATGCTCTGGCCGTCGAGAAACTCATGGGATGGGATCTGCCGCCCCGGGGCAAGGCAATCAGGGTCATCTGCTGTGAGTTGGCACGCATCTCCGCCCACCTGCTGGGATTGGGGGCAAGTTCCATGGATATCGGAGCAATATCCGTTTTTCTTTACACATTCACCGAACGCGAAAAAATCTACAACCTCTGCGAACTGCTGACCGGCGCCCGTTTTACCACAAGCTACACCCGCATTGGGGGACAGGTGCGCGATCTTCCAGAAAAATTCCCCGCCCTGCTCCGCGAATTTCTCGATTCATTCCCCATCGCCTTGGACGAGATCACGAATCTGCTGACCCGCAACCCGATCTTTATCGACCGCACACGCAATGTGGGGATCATCTCGAGAGAGGATGCCATCGCCTACGGTCTTACGGGTCCCATGTTACGGGGTTCCGGAGTCGATTACGATGTCCGCAAGGCCCACCCCTATCTCGATTACGACAAATATGACTTCGACATACCGATTGGCACGGTCGGAGACTGCTATGATCGTTATCTTGTCCGGATCGAAGAGATGCGCCAGAGCCTAAGGATTCTACGTCAGGCCATCGACACACTCCCAGCTGGTCCAATCAACGTTGTTGACGGGAAAAATATCCTCCCACCCAAGAAAGAAGTGCTCCAGAAAATGGAACAACTCATCCATCATTTCATCATTACCACGGAGGGAATTGACGCGCCGAGCGGCGAGGTTTACTTCGGTGCGGAAAACCCAAAGGGGGAACTCGGCTTCTACATCAACAGCAAGGGTGGCGGCGTTCCCTACCGGCTCAAGATTCGTGGTCCCTCATTTGTAAACCTCAGCATCGTCCCTAAGCTCCTTCCCGGCCACATGGTTGGGGACGTAGTCACCATACTTGGCAGTATCGACATGGTCTTTGGAGAATGCGATCGCTAGCGGGCTCTGAACAGGGCTGAACCCCTGCTCCGCTTATGCCTTCCGATTCAAAACGACATCTCCACCAGACCTCCAAGTCTTGTAAGTAGCTAGAGATTCGGCAATTACTGGAAGGGCCTCTGCTGCGGAGAGAACATCATCAACGATTACGGACTTGTTCTCCAGCGTCTTGTAATCCTCAAAGAAACGCTTCAGCACCGCAAGGCGGTGGGGACGCAGTTCATGAACATCGTTGTAGCTACTGAACTCTGGATCGTTGACGTGAACGGCTATTACCTTGTGATCTAGTTCGTCCTGATCCTTCATGACCATCAGTCCTATGGCACGCGCTTTCACGAGCGTGAGGGGGTAAACCGGTTCGGCTCCCAGAACTAGGATATCCAGAGGATCTCCATCATCGGCTAGTGTCTGTGGAATGAAACCATAATTCGCAGGATAGTAGACGGCGGAGTAGAGCACCCTGTCGAGTTTCAGGAGACCTGTTTCCTTGTCGAGTTCGTACTTATTGGAACTCCCCATCGGGATTTCAATGACCGATTGGATGATCCCTTTCGTGAATTCGTTCCCTGCGGAAACATCATGCCACGAATTTGGAGAGGACTGATGAAATGGAGGTGGAATTTTTGTCATGCGTTAAAGACCTACCAACATACAACAGCTACAGAATTGGTTGATCGCGTCCATGATCATCCGCATTCCTATGATGGTCAACCTCATCTCCGGGTATCTGGTTCGTCTTTTTGTCAACATGGCGCCCCAGATCCCGAATCCAAAGATTCAAAATGTAAGTCAGCACGACGGCCACATAGAACTGGCCGAAGATAGCCTGCGTTACCGCCAGCGCTCGTGCGAGATGCGATACAGGCACGATATCTCCGTAACCGAGAGTAGTTTGTGTCACAAAGCTGAAGTAGTAAAGTTGGTCGAACTTCTGTCTCATGTCCTCCAAACAGAATCCCTTACCTCCAAGATCTTGAAAATGAAACGATCCGGGGGTGATCTTCGAAATCAGGGTGTAAAAGCAGGCGAAAACCGTCGCAATCCAAAGGTAGAGATTACATGCGCCTATCACTTCGTCAAAACCTGCGCGACGTGACTTGAGGATTGCCTGCACCCAAACAACTGCTCCGTAGACCATCGAGCATAGCACGGTAAGTTCCATGGAAATCTCCAGAGCGGGGCGCATACCATCATTTTCGCCGTGGAAGGTCTCCCAGTGCCTAAACCAAAAAATTGCGAAAGGTATAAAGAATCCAGCCAAGGAGATTACAACCGCTTTACGCAAACCGGACACCGAAATCATGGCCAACCAAGTCACTGCTACCATCAAGAGCAGTGCAACCGTCTCCGAGATACAAGTGCCGCCAAAGAGAAGAGCGAGAAGAAGAAGGCCGCCGAAGAGATGCCGTCGATGTCGTAGACTCTTCTGCCTTGACCTGCTCGGATGATCGATGCCGGAAGTCATGACTACCAGCCTCCGCTGGCACCGCCGCCCCCACTGTCCCCACCACCACCTGAAAAACCGCCGCCGCCAGAAAAACCTCCCCCTCCGCCTCCCCATCCACCCCCTCCAAGGAAGAAACCGGTGGCAGCTGCGGCACCGGGATTAATCCCTCCTGGACCGATCTGGCCTCGCCGCCGGTTAGTGATTATCAGGACGAGCATAACAAAGAGAAAAAATCCCAGCGGCGAAAAAAGGAAATCTTTCCAAGAAGAGGGCTTTCCGCTCCGAAGACCCGTCCCCTTGTATTCTCCTTTGCTTGCCTGCATGACAGCAGTGATTCCGGCAGCCAATCCCACCCCATAATTTCCAGCACGGAAAGAGGGCGCCATTGTCTCACGGATTATCCTACTGCATAGGGCATCAGGCAAAACCCCCTCAAGCCCGTACCCTGTCTGTATCCGAACTTTTCGATCCTGAACAAAAACCAATATAAGAACTCCGTTGGAACTTTTCTTCTGTCCTATATGCCAGGCAGTGTAGAGACGCTGGGTGTAATCTTCGAGAGAGGACCCATCGGGTAGTTTTGGATAGACTACTGCAACAATCTGGTTGGAGGTTTGCCGCTCAAAGGCAGCAAGGCGCTGATTCAATTGTACCACCAAGCCAGGCGATATTACCCCTGCCTCATCGGTGACATATTGCTGTGGACTGGGAGGCAGGTTCTCTCCGGCCCAGACCTTCTTACTGCTAATTCCGACAAGGATCAGCAGCGTCAGCAGAAGGCGTATCAGCATATGGCAATAACTAGCAGTTTATCTAGGCGCAGGAGTGCCGCCAAAATCGAACTTCACTGCCGGTGCCGTCTCGGCACCAGCTGTAGCCTGAAAATAAGGCTTCTGTTGGAATCCAAGCAGGCTGGCAAAGAAAACGGTTGGAAGGGTACGAATTCGGGTGTTGTAGGCTTGCACCACTGAATTGAAACGCCCGCGCTCCACGGAGATCCGATTCTCGGTTCCCTCAAGTTGCGCCTGCAGATCACGGAAGTTCGCCGTCGCTTTCAGGTCGGGATAATTCTCCGCAACCACGAGTAGTCTGGAAAGAGCACTTCCAAGCTGGCCCTGTGCCTGCTGAAACTGGGCAAGCTGTTCGGCAGATGCGGGTGCTTGATTTTGATTGAGCTGGAGCTTACCCACAGAAGCGCGGGCCTCCGTAACTTGAACAATCGTCGATTTTTCGAAATTGGCGGCCCCTTGAACGGTCTGGACCAGATTTGGGATCAGGTCGGCACGACGTTGGTAGACGTTCTGGACTTGAGCCCATGACGCGTCAACGGCCTGTGAACTTGCGACGAGCCCGTTGTAGCTGCCAACTGCGGCCAGAATAAGGAGAACGATGATGCCCAAGACGATGAGGAGTGTTTTATTCATAGTATAGGATGGATGGAGTTTGCAGTTGGCGGCTGGGGTTGAAATTTAAGATTGCTTGTCAGACAAGTGGCATTTCGACGTCAGCAACGGGTTGCTGCATCATGAGGGCACGGTTGATTGCGTTTACATAGGCACGGGCGCTGGCCTCGATTACATCGGTTGACGCCCCTTTCCCGGTGATCAGGCGCCCGTCGCCAAAATCAACCTTTAGGGTAACCTCGCCCAAGGCATCTTGGCCCTCGGTGACAGCTTCCACAAGGTATACCGCGAGGTGACCGGTGCGTTTCACTATCCGGTCGATCGCCTTCATCGCGGCATCTACGGCACCGTTTCCGGGACTGGAATCTTGGTAGAGCTCCTCACAATGACGCAGCTTGACTGTTGCGGTCGGCACTGTGCTGCTGCCGCTGGCAACATGGATGTATTCGAGTGAGTAGGCTCCTGTCTCTCCGGCGACTGCGTCGCCAGCCAAGGCGACAAGATCGTCGTCGTAAACAAATTTCTTTTTGTCCCCGAGTTCTTTGAATCGGGTGAAAATCGGTCCGATTTCTGCATCTGTCAGATTGAAGCCGAGTTGCTCAAGTCGGGCCGCCATCGCATGGCGACCGCTGTGCTTGGTCAGAGGCAGATCAGTTCCTCCCCAACCAACATCTCGCGGATCCATGATCTCGTAGGTCTCGCGCTTTTTCAGAATCCCATCCTGATGAATGCCTGAACCGTGCGCGAAAGCATTCTCTCCGATGATTGCCTTGCTGCGAGCAACCTGGAGACCGCTCAAGCGGCTAATTAGACGCGAGGTCTTGAGAATTTCCTTTGTGAAAAGTCCTGTGGACAGTCCTGTAAAAACGTCAGGACGCGTCTTGATAGCCATGACGACTTCCTCAAGGGCTGCATTCCCGGCGCGTTCCCCGATGCCATTGAAGGTTCCCTCGACCTGGCGGGCACCCGCCTGAACAGCAGCCAGCGAGTTGGCAACGGCCATCCCTAGGTCATCATGGCAATGAACACTAATCACTGCCTTGTTGATATCGCGGACATGGGTACGCAGATAGGTGATAAGATCGGCATACTGCTGCGGCATAGCATAGCCAACAGTATCCGGAATGTTCACCGTGGTGGCTCCCGCTTCGATCGCGGCCTGCACGACTTCGGCAAGGAACTCCGGCTCTGTTCGCGATGCGTCCTCGGGGGAAAACTCTACGTCGTTTACCATCGACTTGGCCTGACGCACCCCTTCACCCGCCAAACGGAGAATCTCTGTGTTGGCTTTTCTCAATTTGTGCTCGCGGTGGATTTTGGACGTGGCCAGAAAGACGTGGATGCGTGCACGTGAACCGGCCGGAAGCAGGGCGCGACCGGCCACCTCAATATCCTTCGGGACGCAGCGCGCAAGGCCTGCAATGAGCGGACCACTTATTTCTCCGGCAATTGTCTGCACAGCCTCGAAATCGCCGTCACTAATGACGGGAAATCCCGCCTCAATGATATCTACATTCAGACGTGCAAGCTGACGTGCGATCTCCAACTTCTCACGCAGGTTCATGGAGGCACCAGGGCACTGCTCCCCATCGCGCAGTGTCGTGTCGAAAATCAGGACTCGGTCGGAGTTCATGGTGTGAAAAAACTGCGATCTCCTCGGCTTCAGGCCTTGGAGCTCTCAGGGGTTAGAGAGGCGGTAACATCGGGCAGCCAGCGCCCACTGCGCACACAAAAATTGCAACCGAATTCATGCTTATGATGATGTCACACGCATACGGTTTTGGCAAATGGCATCTGTCCACGAGAGAGGCGAAAAACTCTGCTTTTACGTCATGAATGGGCATACCAATCATCATTCGATCAGCAACTTACTAAATCATCCTAAAAAAGGTTCCTGCAACTTTTACCACCCTTGGATGTTTAAATGCCACAACCCCCGCTTAGAATGACCTTCAAAAAGCCCCCCCTTGTATTTGTCACCGTGGCGTTGATGCCAATTTTCGCATTTGGAGCTAATGCTCAAACAGGGTGCAATCAACCTACTAAAAAACCGAATATCATCTTCATTCTTGCGGATGATCTGGGTATTGGAAACGTGAGTTGCTACGGAGCGGACAATTTCAAGACTCCCAATGTCGATGCCTTGGCCAAAAGCGGCACTCGTTTCGAGCACTGCTACGCAGCCCCCCTGTGCGGTCCCTCTAGAGCCTGTCTGATGACCGGCCGCTATGCCTACCATACCGGCATGACTGGTAACGACAGTGGCCCGCTGCTTAAGCCTACCAATGAGACCATGATGCCAAAGATCCTGAAGACAGTCGGTTATGTAACCGGCATGTGCGGCAAATGGAACCAACTCCCCCTGCAACCAAGTGACTGGGGATTTGACGAGTATCTACGTTTTCAAGGCAGTGGACAATATTGGAATTATCAGAAAAAAGCCAAAACCTACACCGTTAACGGCAAGGAAGTACCCCTTTTAGATAAGGAATATCTCCCCGACAAGATGCACGAATTCGTCGTCTCCTTCGTCACCCGCCACAAGAATCAGCCGTTTTACATGTATTACTCCATGTCACATGTCCATAGGGAGATCCTTCCCACTCCCGACAGTGCGCCCGACAGTAAGGACCTCTATTACGACAACGTTGTCTATATGGACAAGCTGGTCGGCAAGCTAGTAGCAGAACTGGACCGGCTACATCTGCGTGACAACACGCTCATCCTGTTTGCAGGAGACAATGGAACAGCCCACGAGCAGGCTCCGCGGTCCACGGTTCATGGAAAGGCCATCTCAGGCTGCAAGGGAACGATGTTGGAATGCGGCGCTCTGGTTCCTTGCATCGCCAGCTGGCCGGGCAAGGTGCCTGCTGGCCGCATTTCTAAAAACCTACTCAACATCACCGACTTTTTTCCGACTCTCGCCGATGTTGCAACGGCACAGGTGCCGGCCACCCTTGTCATTGATGGCAAAGGATTCGCTCCACAGCTGCTCGGCAAGGAGAGCGGATGGCCCAGAGATTGGATTTTCGTCGAACTGGGTAGACATTGGTACGATAGAGATCTGGGTTGGAAGCTTAACGAATCAAGCCAGTTGTTTGACATGAAAGATGCTCCTTATTCGGAGCCGATAGTCCCCCCCGAAACAAAAGATGAAACAGCCATCAAGGAACGGAGGCACCTCCAGGAAGTTCTCAATCAACTCAATCCAGCCGGCGGCATTATGGACCCGGGCGATGGTTCCGGCAGGCATGCAACCAAGGTGGCGACAAAGGCGGGCAAGAAAGCCGCAAAACAAAAGGGAAATGACAGTACTGACGTGGATAGTGAAAACGCCAATGCACCAGACCAGTAACTCTTCTGAGCACGATCATCCCACCCTCCCTGTTTTCCCTGCGTCACGGAAGAGGACGCCTGCAATGAGACCCATATCTAATTTATCCAAAAAAACCTTCTTTCTCTTTTGCTGAGAAGGAGGCATCAGTCGCCGATAATCTTTACCAGAACACGTTTCCTGCGAAGGCCGTCGAATTCACCGTAAAAAATCTGTTCCCAGGGACCAAAATCAAGCCTTCCTGCAGTGACGGCCACGATCACCTCCCTGCCCATGATCGACCGTTTGAGATGGGCATCAGCATTATCCTCGGCCCCATTGTGCGCATAGCGTGAATGGGGTTTCTCTGGAGCGAGCCCCTCCAACCACTTTTCAAAATCTCTATGCAGGCCGGATTCGTCGTCGTTGATAAAAACGCTCGCTGTGATGTGCATGGCATTCACAAGGCAGAGCCCCTCATGGATGCCGCTCTCCCGAAGACACCTATCGATCTCGGGAGTGATATTCAGAAAGCCCCGGCGTGAGGGCACCTCAAACCAGAGCTCCGTTCGGTGGGATTTCATTGGTAACACAAGTGGGTTTTTTTGTTACAAGGAACGGATGCAAGGCGTGTTTGTCAGCATGCCGGAACCTCTTTTGTTACCTATTGAGCGGAATATCGGGAAGCCACTGCAACCATTCCTTACGGGGGCTGTCGTTCAGTTCATACACATGTCCTGGTTTTACGGGTGCTCCCATTGCGGTCCCCTCAGGAGTGGCGAACTCGACCCCAGCAAACGCCCGTGACTCAAGCGCGGAGGACTGCACATTGAGCGAGATCAGGCCACCGGAAATCTTCAGTCCGCTCTCGTTCCAGAAACGTGTATTCTCCCTCAGCAGTGCTGCATACTTCTGTTGAATGGAGGCGGTCAGTTTTACACTCCTGCCGTCTGGTGAAAGGGCTTTGCGGATGATTTTTCCTACACGCATTCCGCGATAGATAACACTGGTTCCTGGCAGGATTTTTGTGGAGGCCGATTGAAGCACCACTTGAAAACCATCTTCATCATACTCGAAAAGGATGGCATCTTCCTGACTGGTACCTGAGAAACGGTCGACAGTCGGCCCCTTGGGACCGGGAATGCAGTCGATGTAAATCCCACTGATAAGAGCCTCCAAACCATAGACCTTCTGTAGGGAAATGGAGGGGCGAATGACCGAAAAAATAGAACCTTTGCGACGGAGTGATTCATATCCAGGCTGCAATCTGGCCGTTACAACGATACAGCCATCACCTGGGGAAATTTTTTCGACCAATCCCACTGGTATCCCCATGTAACGGAGTTGAGTCTCACCGGGGAGGATACCCTGCCCATCCTTGAACTCCAGAACGAGCGGGGAAGAATTGGCGCGGGCGGCGGCTTCATTTGCACAAAGATCAAATGCGGCTCCGTCCTTAACCGGGTCCCCCTGTTCGCCGAAGAAATCAAAAGCGACCCCCCCGAAAAGAAGTGTTTTGAGCCCTGCAAAATCCAATTTTAATATTCCTGGACCGATTTTTACGGACGTTGTCGGTAGGATCCAGAATCTCGCCTTGCTGCGGAGAATGTCCGCATATTGCCCCTCGATGAGGACATCGAGGAATGCCTCGTTTTGCTCATTAAGCGCTTTTGCCCTGACGACACCGACCGTTATTCCCCGGAAATAAACAGGGGTCCCTCTATCCAAAAATGGCAACAGCGATCCCCTTAACTTGATGGAAACATATGATTTGCCAGGTGCGGTGACGGGCATGATATCCGATCCAGGAAAGAGAGTCGCCGGAGGTCCGGTTCCCATCACCGTCTGGATGGAATTTCCATCGATGAGCGACTCGATTCCGGAAGTCTGACTCAGACTGATCACCGGCTGGTCGATCCAAAAAACCGTCCCTTCGCGCGCGATGCCAGCCGCAAAAGCCTTCAGGCGAACGTGAACCAGAACCTTGTTCAGCTTGGCATCAAGTGCGATGTTGCTCACAGTTCCAGCGACAACCCCTCGGTAAATAAGTAAAGTTTTTCCGGGGCGGATTCCCGGTGCCGCACCGAACTCAATGGTGATCTCAGGCCCCTGCTCCTTCCAGTTCGACCAAAACATCCATCCGGCAGCAATGGCAGCAAGAACGGGAAAAAGCCACGCCCAAGAAATACGGGTTCTGCGACGCGCCACAATTTCGCCGTGATCGGTTGGTTCTTTTGCTTGGCCGGTCATGCGGATTGGGTGGTGTCGGTTTGCCAGATTAGGCGGGGTTTGTAAATTTCAGCCGCGAGCAGACTGCAGACGACCACGGCAGCAAAGAACAAGGCCCCTGGTTCGGCCCGTATCTCAGCCAACGTGCCAAGCTGGCCGACTGCAGCAAGAACGGAAAGAAGGAAAATGTCGACCATCGACCAACTCCCGATCGTATGAACAATGCGATGCACGGTATTCCTCTCCTTTTTATAGGCCGGCTTTCCATGCAGGAACAGGATCCACGCAAGGGCTCCCAATTTTAGAAACGGCACTACAATGCTTGCCAAAAAAACAACGCACGCAATGAGTGGCAAACCAGAATTGTAAAGTTCCTCAACCCCTCCTAATACCGTCAGAGGCTCCGCTGTCCCGACGATGGTCATCGTCATCACAGGGAGCACATTCGATGGAATGTAGAGAATGAGCCCCGTTAGCACGAGCGCCCGGGAAACTTCAATGCGTGATGCATCCGAGAGCTTCATTCCAGGTCCTTAAGTCGCTTTCTGACAAACTCATGATCGAAATACTGCATTCCCAGCAGGGAACAGGCTGCCAGAACCAGAATCCAACGGGCCCCAAACCCCCAGAAAACAGCACCCATCATCTTCAACTTGACCACAGCCACCACGGTTGCAATTGCATAGACGGGGATAAGATTCCAAGGCCGTAGCAGTGAAATACAGTCGAAAACCTCCCTCACGAAAGGCAGGCGAACCCGAAAACAACATGCTGCAACAACATACCATTTAGAGGAAATCGAGAGCGCGGGACCAACGACTCCAGCAAAACAGACCAGAATCGCAATGGGCCAATACCCCTGTCGGAACAACTCTTCGATTCCCGTGATGATGAACCCCGACTGGGAAGCGCCAGCCACGTCAAATGTGAGGACAGGGTTCATGTTTGCCAAAATAAGGGATAATATGCCCGCTGTAGTAAGAGCCAGAGCCGGCTGGAAGGAATAGGAGTCGTGCGCCGCTTTTACTCTTTCCCCGCAGCGACTGCATCGAAGCTCTGAGTG
>Ga0007854_10000165_pt1 | contig 47636 bp, 45 predicted proteins | sample CryBogCBH12Aug08_FD_60382 | JGI IMG/M metagenome (GOLD analysis project Ga0007854, IMG submission 60382) | Freshwater microbial communities from Crystal Bog, Wisconsin, USA - CBH12Aug08 | ecosystem: Environmental > Aquatic > Freshwater > Lake | place: Crystal Bog, Wisconsin, USA | collected... | reverse complement strand
GGATTCGAGCTTCATCATCTGGTCAAGACCAAGGTGCCGAAGCTGGTAGTAACCAACCACGAGCCCATTACGGAGGCACAGCGCAGCAGGCTCTTCCGCTCAATCGATTCCTACATGGACGGCGTGGAGCGGGAGGATTGGATCCCTTCACCTGGACTTCAGTGCGCAGCCTGCGAGTTCTTCAGCGAGTGCCGTGCATGGACGGGAGGTGCCTCATGAGGGCGCTTGTCATCCTACTGCCGCTGCTCGTGGCCGGTTGTGGCGATGATCCGCCACCCGCACGAGTTCCCGACATGACCCCAGTTGGCAACGGCCTTGAGTTCCTCGGTATCTCCGGGGTGCTTATCTCCTTGATTTTTGTGGTCTTAATACTTCTCCAGCGCAAATGAACCTCATCCTGAAGTACGGAGCGGTGATCATCTTTGCGCTCTTTGTGATCACGGCAGTCACAGTGGCCGCCCACTGTGTCTCCACAGTCATAGCCGTTCTGGTAACGGCAATCGTAGTCCTACTCGTGCTGCATCTGCTCAAGAAGTAGCCCACATCAACCCGAAGACAGGGCCGGAGAGCAGCAATGCCTCCGGCCCTTCTTCATTTCCAAACACAAATACAATGCATTCAGTCAGTCTTTTTTATCAGGACGGCCGCAGCGATAAGGTTTATCGTGCGGAACTCCTGCCAAGCGGCGATGGATTCGTCGTCAACTTCGCCTATGGTCGCAGGGGAAGCGCGCTCAACAGCGGCACCAAGACCAGCCATCCCGTTGCCTTCGGTGTCGCGCGCAACATCTTTGACCGCCTTGTGGCCGAGAAGATGAACAAGGGATATCGGGAAGCTGGGGCGGCAGTCCCAAGTTACAATGTAGCCAAGGCGGGGAACACGGGCGTGTTGCCCCAGTTGCTCAACCCAGTCAGTGACACCGAGGTGGAATCCCTCCTTGAGGACAACAGCTTCCTCCTCCAGCAGAAGCTGGACGGCAAGCGCCTCATGCTCCGCAAGGAGGATGGAGTCATCACGGGAATCAACCGCCGTGGAGTGGCCTGCGGCTTGCCCGAGACCATCGTTCGCAGTGCCCGGGCTCTACCAGGTGACTACCTCATTGACGGCGAGATCATCGGGGAGGTCTACCACGCATTCGACCTCATTGAGCACCAAGGCTCCCTGAGGGCCAGAGGATTCAAGGACAGGGTCGTGGCGTTGCTAAACCTGCTAGCAAGTGGGCAGGCACAGGCCATGCACTTCGTGGCTCCCATCCATGGGACTCCCATGAAGCGACGGATGTTTGAGTCATGGCGCGAGGAGGGTCAGGAGGGCGTTGTCTTCAAACGCTCAGCTGCTCCCTACATCCCGGGGCGTCCCGCCAGTGGCGGCGATCAACTCAAATTCAAGTTCGTGGCCACGGCTTCGGTTGTGGTGACGGGCGTGAATGGCAAGCGCAGTGTCCGCCTTGGACTCCATGACGGTCAGTGTCTCGTTCCGGCAGGTAATGTCACCATTCCCGTAGGGCGAGAGATTCCCAAGGCAGGGGACTTCCTCGAGGTGCGCTACCTCTACGCATTCCCCGAAAGTGGCAGTCTCTTCCAGCCAGTCTATCTGGGTGTAAGGGACGACATCACCCTGGAGGAGTGCTCAACCGCTCAGCTCAAGTTCAAACCCGAACTAGAGCCGGCTTAGTCAGTAACAACAACCTTACGGCGAGGGCTGGGAGCTCAACGCTTCCGGCCCTTTGCCGTTTCAACCCAAACAACATCAATGAATATACTAATGCAGAATCCCGTGAGGGATCAGAAACCCCCACGGGGAATGCTGCTCCATTGCGGGGCAGAGCTAGTCCACCGCAATAGCCTCTATGAGGTTCCAACACCTAAACCCACCGCCACTTGGTTTCCGCTGAGCCACACCAGTGTCTTGAATGAGATCGAAGTCCAACTCCGCGCCTGTGGCTTTCGCGTCACTGACGAGGCGCATGCGCTCAGTCACAACGGAGACAGGTACTTCGGCGTCCTGAGTGTCACCCTGCCATCTCGCAACATTGCAGACTTCGGCTGGGTCGTGGGTCTGCGCAATAGTCACGACCAGACCTATCCGGCTGGCCTCGTAGCCGGCACAAGGGTCTTCGTCTGTGACAACTTGGCATTCAGCGGTCAGGTGCGGATCTCAAGAAAGCACACTCGCTTTGCGGAGCGTGATCTGAGGCATCTGACGGCTCGTGCCGTTGGTCAGTTGGGCAACCGCCTGACTGATCTCGACCGCCGAGTCCTGACGTACAAGGAGACCAAGATCCGCGACGCCAGAGCACACGACATCATCGTGCGTGCCGTGGACGCCAATGCCATCACGACGGGTCAGATCCCCGAAGTGCTGGAACAGTGGCGCAATCCCGACCACATCGAGTTCATGCCGCGCACTGCTTGGAGTCTGTTCAATGCCTTCACCGAGGTCCACAAGACAGCGGTTCCTCAGACGGCAGTTCGCAGAGGAGAGGCACTGTACGGTCTCTTCGATGCTGAGACAGGAGCACTGGGGAACAATTAGCCTTATGGGGGCAGCGCACCTGAGAGGGTGATGCGAGTCCGTCTTTTACAGACGGGCGGAAAAGGGGTGCTAAACCCCTTTTTTTAGATGTCAGGGGAGTGGAGGGCGGCTATTTGGCCTAAGAAAGGCAAGGAAGGAGGAGAAAAACCCAATGGGCAGGTAGTGATAAAAGATCGTTTATTCTAAAAATCCTAGCGACTGCTAAAAAAATTTCCTCCCGCCCATGAAGGCAATCAAGTTCCATGAAAATCACAGCACCCGGACAGCCGCTGATGAGTGCGCTGCATCCGCAGGGTTCGCTTATCCTAGTTCATGGGATTTGCGGCACGCAAAGGACATCAGAGGATTGTAAATGATTTTTGCCACTTGCAGGTGCAGGGTTTCGTATAACCTCCGTCAGAGGAAACTTTTGAGGTAAAGTTCCCATGGAGACTGAAACCAAATCACCCTCGGAGGTGCTGGTGACCAAAGACGAGCATCTGCCTGAAATGCTTCCAACCGGTGTTGTTGTCAGCCCTTGGCAGGAAGCCGCGGGGATGATCAAAGATGGGGATGACTATGTTCAACATTGGCATTTCTTCGGAAAGAATCCTTCTGGTGATGAACTCTGGACGGAGTCGTGGACGGTTGTAAAAAAAGGAGAAGGTCGTCGTCGCCTCCTTCGGCGTTGTCGTGACTTTGCAGAGGCAATTATTTTTGCCCTACTGCTGAAGTATGAGAGGCGGAGTTAACCAACGAATGTTTTCATCGGCTATTCAAGAGTGGCAGTTCCATCCATTGAGCGCACCTCGTGAGGGTGACGCGAGTTTCTTCTTCATTCGAGGGGAAGGGGCGGAAAGAGACTCAGTTCCTGTGTGGGTTGGTCTTTTTTTTATATGTCAGGAGTTGGCGGGGATGTCAGGATTACTTGTCGGTTAAGGCCGCTACCCGAGAAGAAAACTCGCCTCCTCACTATGAACATGAAGCCAAAAGGAAAATCCCGGATAAAGAACTCCTCAAGATGGTTGGACACTGATGTCTTGATCAAGTGGGGCAGCCTGATAGCCAACTACAGTTCCCAGTTTGATAACCAGTACCAAGAAGGATGGATGGCTCAAGTCATGAGCGCCCTCCAGAAATCCGTGGCGGAGGCCAAGTAAAATGGAATCAAAGCGGATGCATTCCCTCCACTCGAAACTTGGATGCCCGTTGACTGTGGGATGCGCCGTGCCTGTATTGGTAGTCTTGCTTCTGTGTTCCACTCGAGCCTCTGCTTCCACTGAGATGGGCAATGCTCCTTTTGTGATGATCGAGAAGGGAACCGTCATCCCGGTCGAAAGCACCTCGGATATACCTCGGGAATACTCCGGGAGGACTCTCTTCCTAAGTAGTGCGATAGACGCCAAACCCCACTCCATCACGCCTAAGCCCACGCCTAAGCCCACACCTAAGCCCACACCTAAGCCCACACCTAAGCCCACACCTAGGCCCACACCTAGGCCCACACCTAGGCCCACACCTAGGCTCACACCCACACCAGCCAGACTGAACCAGAAGATACCTTCTACAGCCATTCCCTCGCCCATCATCGTGAGGAAACAAGCAGGCGTGAGCGCTGACGACAGCCCTCATCCCGCCCATTCTTCAACTCCGGCCAGCACCTCCACTGACGACCCTGGGGATGATTACGGAAAGAACACGAGCATCCCCGATCCAATTGGGCCGATGAACCGAGGGACCTTCTGGGTGAACCACCAGATCTACCACTACGTCCTTCACCCGGCCTGCAAAGTCTATGAAACGGTGCTCCCATCCCCGGTCAGAACGGGGATCGCAAATGTTTTCGAGAACCTTGAGTTTCCCATCAGATTCGTGAACGACCTACTGCAATTTAATCCGAAGCGTGCGAGCCTTGAGGCCGAAAAATTTGTCGTTAATTCCACGGCGGGGATAGGAGGGGTGATTAATGCATCAAAAAATGTTCCCTGGCTGGCCGATCTTCCTAAAACCGATACAAGTGCTACCTTCACCAAATGGGGCATACCCTCAGGGTGCTACATCGTCTGGCCGGTACTCGGCCCCAAGAGCCTGCGTGATAGTTTTGGTTTTGTGGGCGACATTGCCCTAAATCCCGTGACCTGGCTCACCTACGGTGCGATCGGCGGCTTTACCGGAGCGGCCACCCTAGCTGTGTCAACCCCGGAAACAGCACGGAGTGTCGACGAAAAAATCGACGCCTACGAGACGGTCACACGCAACAGCATTGACCGTTATCAGGCAGTCCGAAGCGCTTACAGTCAGAACCGGAAAAAGGTAGAATCAAATTGATTTGCTTATTCGTGGTTAGTCTCTGGTGTTAACGCCTTTTGTCGTCATTTTCTCTTTCGGAGGAGGTGTTTCTCTCAACAGAGTGAAAGGGAACTTATGGCCTGGCTTGTGACCTTCTCTACACCCCTCTTCTCCCGACAGCTTTCAGCTTCAGATATAGCTTTTTCCACGACGTAGGAGGTGACAAGCAGATCCCATCCCGTCGCACAAAGGCGCAGACACCCGGCATTCCGTTCTTGGCGCAGTTGACTGGGTTAGTGCATCGGCAACCGAAGGTCTTTTCCGGTGTGTCGTTTGGCTGTAGCGGGGCGTGGAAGGCTTCCGCGTTTTTCTTTCTGGAGTCCATTGCAGCAAGCCGCTTGCAAGTTATTATAGCGCGTTGCATGGAGGCACGCAGCCTTGATCTTGTGGGTTTGATTTGCCTGCATCGCTATCGCCCCGATGAGAAACAGAGCGTCTAATGCCCCAAAAAACAAGGTGGCGAGCCAGCACCCGCTCCACACACAAACCGATATAAACCAATTCAAGATCAAGCGCCGCTCGCCTATGGCAAGATCAGGCCATGGAAGGCGTCTGTCAAATGGGTAGGGCCGAAATCGGAGCGTCCGTAGCATTGTATCACTGGAAGTGGATCGCTCGAAAGGGTGACGCTAGTCTCTCCTCAGGAAGGGGAGAAAATGGATGGCTCACACCTATTTTTTAGATGTCAGGGGAGATTGCTCGATCCCTCCAAATTGATCCAGTTTGAGTGGCGGACTGGTCCAATGCGGCTCCATCACGAGGATTACGGACCGATCACTTTCTGCAGATGAAACAGACTGATATTGCAATAACATCCAAAAGCATTCAAAGCATTCATATGAGATCAAACTTATCCTTGCTGCTCTTGTTGTCCCTGATTCTGACAGGGTGTGCAACCTCGACACCCATTCAACGGTACTCGGAAAGCAAGTCAAAATTCAACCCGCCAACTCCGATGATGAGCAATAATATTCCCGAAAAGGATATCTATCGCTTTTTCGAGCAAGGCGCTACCGGCTTCGTGCCGATCTCCGGCTGCAGAGAAGATGCTATAGCCCAAGCAAAGCAGTTTTGTGATCTACAAGGGAAGGGAATGCTCTTATTGGGAGAAAAATCATCTCATCCTCCATATATCTTAGGCAATTTCCCTCGGGTGGAAATTATTTTTGCATGCGTGGACAAACAAACACCTAGGTGAGTTAGGATTCGTACATTGTCGGGACACTGCTGAATTGAGCTGGGTTCCATGTGTTGGTCTTGCGGGGTCACGGACAGCCATCGATGTGAGCCATTCACATGTACGATCATGCAACAGTCGCCGTCCGGATGAATGACCTGCGCACCCTACGCTTTTTTAGCCAAAAAGCGCACCGTCCCTCGAGTCGTCACGGATTCTTCGATCAACCACTGGGAACTACTTAGTCTGAGTGAGTCGGCAATTTCTCCCTTTTGGAATCCTGCGCGGATACTGGCCGGCATGTCATGGCGAACAATCTCCCCCACGAACGGATGGAATAAATTGGATCCCACCAGTGCCTGTCCGTGCCTGTGTGGCTCAGAAAAAATTAGCCATGAAAAGCGCTGCAAAAGCTTTCCGAGATCAGCCAACCCGTCCTTGTGAAAATGATGCAAAACAAGACTGCCAACGCAGGTTGATGCTCTTGTCTGTTGCAGAGTTTCAAAAAAATCACCTTGAATCCAATGGAGCGGATGGCACCAGCCTTCAGGCGGAGGGATTAGATCAAGACCCGTAATCCGCGTTTCCGGGTAAACCCGTGAAATCATTCGTAATAGATGTCCATCACCAGCTCCAAGTTCCACCACCGAGTGTTTGGGAGCAGCCTGCAGCATTCGTACAATCCATCTGCTATTACCGAGCCAGAAATCGATAAGTCTCAGATCTCTTCGACTCCTCAATGCCCTAATTTCTGAGGGATCAACATGATCGATCAGTTCATTTTTAAGGACGCGCTTTCTGAGATCCAAACTCATGGGATTTTTGCCTCTGCGTGAATTGAAACCGGCAGACTCTTACTGGTTCAGTAACAATATTTTGGTAATTTTATTACCATCCCATTTGGGCCGAAGGTTTATCCATATTAACGGTGATCCGTTTCATGGGCATTATTGATGATCCAAACAAGGTAGCCCGACCCGTAGGCACCATGAGAAGCTCCTGTGGCGTTCCGTCCCCCAAAATCATATCCGGAGGGACTGTCAAAAATAAGTCGCCCTTCATTTTTATAGACCAGTTCATACCGGGTGGTGCCTCCTCCTCCGAAGTTGAATGGGTTAAAAACCTGGCCGGTTATGTAGGTTCCTTGAGCAGATGGCGTCCCTAGTATGTTGGCAACCTGAGCAACCGTCATTCCTATCTCTAATTTGGAGAATCGACTCCCAGAAGATCTCACTCCCAGAATTTCTCCCGAATAACCGTTAATTCCCGTCACTTTCCTGCCGTGGCCTTCGGAAACCTGGCTAGAGTCAACAACTTCACCGCCCGCATTCATTCCCGCAGGAATCCCGGATGATGCAGAGGCAGGTCTGGATGAACCCGTGGTTCCGGCGCAACCGACGAAGAAGAAGGCAATAGCCGATAGGATCAATGTAACGGTTGCAGTTTTCATAGTGAAGGGATTGTTGGATCAATATCGGCGGCTTTATTAAGAGCCAATCCATTTTTGCAGGGAACTCCGTTTTAGGGATAATGAGGAGTGGGCTGATGCGCTGCTGTTGCAGTTTTCAATCCCTCAGTTTCCTGTCAGGTAATGTAAAAGGAATCAGAAGGCCTCCCAAAATGGCCACGAAAGCCTGAAGACCAAATCCTCCGAGCGAAGTCATGGTAGCGGCTCCCGATGTCACCCCAAAAAGTCCCGCCAGCAACTGCTCGAAGAGGTTTTCGCGAAGTCCGATACCAAAGAGGGAGACAGGCAGAAGGATCAGAGTATCGATGAATGGCATCACCGTAAAAATATCCAGAAGGCGGATCCCAAGATTACACGCTTTGGCACTGCAAAAATAAGTCGTGAAATGAAAGGCTAGCGCGACCAATGAAAGCAGAATGCCGACTAACACGTATCTTGGCCCGCTGGCTATCCTGAGGAATATGTGCCCTAGGCGGTCCGCCTTCTTCCTGAAGGACTCCAACGGAAGATAGAGTGATCTGATGGGTTTCAGTGTCGTCAACCACCAGAGGGAAACCAGAAAAACGACTCCTCCTAGAATCAGAGAGGCTGCCTTTAAAATGAGCAAGGCCTTGGGGTCGTGGCCGAACAGGTCATAACGGGCGTAAACCGCGATCACGAAGGCAATGACTAGTGCCACTAAACCGCAAAGCCGGTCCGCCATCACCGAGAGGGATGCCCGCAATTTCTGACGTGGATACAAACGGATCACATATAGGATCCTAAAAGCATCGCCCCCGGCCGCACCTGGAAGTCCAAGAGAGAAGAAAAGCCCTGCTCCGCAAAATGCAAAAACCCTTCCAAGTGGTACAGGCGTCCCAAAGAGTCTCAAAATCACCCACCATCGCACAGCGCAGAGGGATTCCGTGGCAAGGGCAGTAACCACACCCAATGCGAGCCAAGCTGGATCCGCTAACCTGATTACTTCCGCCGCTTGATGCCTTAACTCGGTCCTGTTGAATAGATGGTATATCAGGAAAGCCGATAAGAGGCCCTGCAGAAGGGCCGGCCAATACTTGCGCATGGCTTGAACTCTTTACTCAGTTGCCCATCTGCGGTCTAGACCGTTATGATCATCATGCGATGACCTCTCATCAGAACGGCACAGGGAAGGAGTGGGACGTCGCGGTCATTGGAGGCGCCTTGAGCGGTGCTGCTACCGCGCTGATCCTAAAGCGCAAGGATCCTTCTCTTCGGATCGTGATTGTTGAAAACAAGACAGAATTCAAGCGGAGGGTAGGTGAGGCGACGGTCGAGGTAAGCGGCTACTTTTTATGCAGGGTTCTCGGCCTTACAAAGTTTTTGACAGAAACCCAGCTTTGCAAAAACGGTCTCCGATTCTGGTTTAGCAATGACAGCGCAAAAAACCTTGGAGACTGCTCCGAAATAGGGGGGCGCTATCTCTCCACGGTCCCTTCCTTCCTGGTGGATCGCACTGTATTGGACGAGGAGGTTCTGTCGAGGGCCGTGGCCGCAGGAGTCGATTTGCTGAGGCCTGCAAATGTCATGTCGGTTGCGCTGAATGAGGATGGATATCAATTCCTAGAAATCCTGAAGGATGGAGAAACCGATACTATCCGTGCCAGATGGGTGATTGATGCTTCGGGGGTGAGATGCCTTCTAGCAAGGCAGTTGGGAATACTAAGATCACATGATGATCATCCTACCGTAGCAGGATGGTCTCGCTGGAAATGTCCCAAGGCTTGGGACGACATAGCTGCCGTCACTCAGCATCCCCAGCTTGGAACCCCATTTGTTGGAATCCGAGAAACCGCCACGAATCATTTCACCGGATATGGGTGGTGGGCATGGTGGATTGCCCTCAAAGGAGGGGACACAAGCATTGGCATTGTTCTAGATCAACGCCTTGCCACGTGGCCTGAATATCAAGCGCCTCTTGGGGAAAAAATCCGCAGATTCCTATCCAGTCATCCTGCTGCCAGAGAAATGATGGAAAATGCTGAGTTCGTTTCGGGGGACGTAAATTTCAGGAGAGGGTTGCCGTACTATTCCGAAGTTCAGTCTGGAAACGGTTTTGTCCTCGTCGGAGACGCACTGGCATTCCTTGATCCCTTTTACAGCCCAGGAATGGACTGGCTCGCTTTTTCCAGCTTGGCCGCCGTGAGATTGATCATGGCATGGCGCCATAACGAGGACTTAAAGCCCCTTCTGGAAAGTCATAATCAACGGTTCCGAACCTCCTATCAGCGAATGTACGAGGCCCTTTACAGGAATAAATACGACTATCTGGGAGACTACGATCTCATGAGGTTGGCCTTCCGCTTGGATATCGCCTTTTACTATCTGTTCATTGCACGGAACATTTTCCAATTAGGGGAAAAGGGTTATGAGGACCTGCCTTTCGCTTCCCCTAGAGCCTATCCGATTTTCGCTCTGATGAGAGCGTACAACTCTAGATTTGCATCAATTGGGAGGATGCGCCGACTGAGGGGGGAGTTCGGCAAGAACAATAACGGGAAGCGGGATCTGTTTCCCGGTTTCAATTTTCAGATATTGAATCTTCTGAAAATCATCACCAAATCCCTCGCGGCTTGGATGGCGCTTGAACTATCCGAGGGATGGAGGACTTGGTGGAAGAATGAAAGGGATTGAGCCTGCCTTAGGATCAGACGGAAAGAATGAGACCGCCAATCTGGTGGGATAATCCCCAGACCGGAACAAAAATTCTCTTCAGGGCCGAGTGTTGCATCAAGCTCATGCCGTCATCAATGTCCCAAAGCGCACGTGCCGTGAATGCTTCTGGATGAGCGGCTTTGGGTTTTACGGTGGGGTGCTTGGCAAGGAGGTCTTTTTCGACCTTGTCCATCCAACCGGTGGCGGTTGCCAGCACTGGAATATCCATAGGAATTTCAGATAAAAAGTCAGCTGCCACACGCTTCGCATCACGCCGGTTATGAAAGACATGCCCGTCCAGAATCTTCTCGATACGAACTCCCTTCCCTGAATTGCCCCTCCCTATCAGCAGGGCTCCGGCTCCCTCGCCGACCACCTCCCCCTTCCTGACAATCCTGCCCGCCCGAACGGCATGCAGTAGCATCGGGTCGTATTCCTCCGCTCCAAGAACAAGCACATGATCGGCATCGCCGTTCGCAATCCAGCAGCATGCCGTTCTAATCGCGGAAATGACGGAGGATTTATCGCCTATCTGAGAATAGACAGGCCCTCCCACTCCGAGCACGGACACGACATGGCTGAGGGGGCTGTTGAAAACCGTTTCGGGAAACAATACGGGACTGCCAAACCTTCGCCCCTCCTCGGTGATCTGTTTGTAAAAACGGATCGAGTAGGTCAGACACCCGAGGTAAAATGATGACACCACCCCGAGGCGCGAGGTATCGAGCCCGGGAACTGCAGCGATGGCCCGTGAAGCCACATCCACCATGAAGTATGACAAGGGACTCGCCCTTCTCAGTCGGAGTTGCCCACGCCACTCGGCGTAGCAAGCGGATCCGGAATCAACCGTTGATACGGAAACCCCAGTTTCATGTGCGTGGGACACCTGGGAAGGAAACAGGCAAGCAGTGGACAGGATCTTAGCTTCCATTAGCGTGATATCACTAGGGCGGCGTTGGAACCTCCGAATCCAAGATTCACGCTTAAGACGGCTGATGCCGTGAACGTTTCCCCCATTCTCGCCAACGCGTCAGCAACATCCGGCTCGGGATCAAGCAGGTTTATCTGCGGAGGAACCCTGCCGGAGCGCAGGGCTAGCAGTGAAACGACAACCTCGATCGCTCCCGCCGCTCCCAACGTGTGACCCAAGGCGGCCTTGGTGGAGCTAAGACGGGTGTTCCCGCCGCCAAAAATGCGCTTGAACGTCTTAGCCTCTGCACCGTCGTTAAATGGGGTTGCCGTTCCATGAGCGTTCACGTAACCGATTTCGGAAGCCGGTATTCCCGAACGAAGAAGCGCTTGATTGATCGCCAGTTCAAGTGGCCTGCCCTCCTGATCGGGTTGGGTCAGGTGTCCCCTATCCGTGCTGTGCCCGTATCCAGCCACTCTTCCAAAGATGGAGGCGCCCCGTTTTAGGGCGTGCTGTTCGCTTTCCAGCACAATGAAGGCCGCACCTTCACCGAGCATGAGACCATTCCTTTTCCGGTCAAAGGGACGGCAGGCCTCAGGCGCAAGTGTCAGAAGTGAATCAAAACCACAGTAGACCAGTTCGCATAATGCTTCATAACCTCCGGCAAGGACAATCTCAGCCATTCCGGCCCGGATAAGATCCGCAGCGTGGCCGATGCAGTTGCCGCCGCTGGCGCAAGCGTTGGCAATCACGGTGGATGGCCCGGTGAAACCGTAGTAACGTTGCATTTCCGCGATTTGCTGCTGCGCCTGATAATGACTCAGTAGTGAGTACCTCCCTCTCTTGTTGCCTTTCCATACCGAGTGAAGGAAGGATTGCCCCATCTCCATGCCACAGGTGGTTGTACTAATGGATGATTCCAAGGTTTTAATGACGGCTTTTCCACGTTCATCCAGGAGTCCAGCACAGCGCAGGGCCTCGCCGACAGCCGGGATCATCAGTCGTGAAGACCTGCTGTATCTGGACAGATTTTTTGCGGTGCAATCGGGAATGTCGGGGAGGGTTGCCTGTGCCCCATGAACCACACGGCATCCCTCGACGGCGATCGCCGTGATTGGAGCCCGTGCGGATTCACCGGCGAGAAGCCTTTCCCATGTCGACTCTGAGTCATTTCCCAGAGCGGTGAGGCACCCGTACCCGGTAATGACTGTTGATGTGGGCCGGGGCATGTTCTGTTTCATCAAATCCACAGGAGCAGTTCTTTTCAAGAGCGACTCTTGCAAACGAGAAAATGCCTGCAGGCGACGGGCAGAAGGAAAAGGGAAATCAGACCGTCAATCAGAAGTCCAAGAGCGCAGGTCTTTCCCAAGGTGGCCAAGCCCATGTTGCCGGCCCATGCCAAGGTTCCGAACCCAGCGGATGCGGAGATACAGCACAGGAAGATCACCAGCCCAAGATCTCTCTGGGCCTTGTCGACATCGTGGCCATTCCGTTTGATCGAGAGGAGCATCAAGATGCTGTAATCGGTTCCGGTCCCGAGAAGAAGCAGCACAGCCGCCAGATTAAAGAAACCCCATTTCATGCCCAGCAGGGACATTGCTCCAGCAAGGCAGGCCAGGACGACCACCGTGGTGGCGGCAAAGAGAAAAAGAGCACGCATATCGCGCAGGGCTACAGCGAGAATGAGGAGGATCCCTCCGAGAAGGCCAGCGGAGACATGTAAAATTTCTGAGGGAAGTCGTTTCTTTAGTTCCCCTCCCAGCAGTGACCAACTGACCACATAAACTCCGTCGTTCTGAAGAGCTTCTATCAACTCCTGTTCGCAACCTGGGGTTGGTTCAATGACTCCCATAGCCAGATATTTTCCGGCCTCATGCCTCACCATCCTCCGCAGAATCCAATCGCTTTCGCTGCCGCTGGGCCATACCGGAGTCGGCGATGAACTCCAAGAGTGGATGTGTTCCAATACCGACGAGGTAAGGACAAATGCCTCCTCTGTAAAACCACCTTTGATGAGGGTATCCTTCAGTCGGGGCAATTGTTGAGTCAGGCCCATCAGCACGGCGATATTGGTAGATTGGAGGGATGAATCGGGCCATACGGACAGCGGTGATAGAAACGATCTTGCCTTGCCGGATTTTATAGCAGCCTCCAACGAGGTCTGGACCCTTTGCAAACGCGACAATTCCTCCTTACTACTCCCAGCGGTGACAACAAGGCTGAGCATGCCGCGATCATCCTGAAGACGGCTATACAGCCTCTCCAGCGCAGCCTGTGATTCACTGTGCTTGGGGCGGAAAGTCGAAGCGGAGAAATCCGATTCCGGAAATCCCTTCACTAGGAGTGCTCCTAAGAAAAGAAGGACCACCCCGGCAGCTACGCGGGATCCCCACGTCATGAAGAGCGGCGATTCAAAGATTGGACCGATTCTGGAAACAGGTGGTTGCTTGTCTGTTCTGCGGAAGGAAAGCGCGAGAGGAGCGAAGAGCAGCAACATAACTACCGCCCCGATACAGACACCGATCCCGACCATGTTTCCCAGTTGGGAAAGGCCGGGGAGGCTGCTGAGATTAAGTGCGAAAAAGGCCGCCGCAGTAGTGCCGGATGTCCAAGCAATGTTGCGCAGACAGAACCTTCGAAGCGACCTGAGACTCCCGTCATGCCGGGTTGATTGCTGATAGATGAAATAGCCGTAATCGACGCTCAGGCCGATCATCACAGATGCGAAACCGGCACCCACCACCGTGAGCTCTTTGAGGAAGAGGCCGGCGGTCGCAAGGGAGAGAAGAAAAATCAACTGAAGAAGTATGACCAGCCACTTCAGTGGATAGAATTGGCCGTAGCACAACCAGAATACGAGGCAGATTAATGCCAAGGTGACAAATGCCGAGGAAACCATATCGGACTGCATGCCGGTGGAGATCTCGGCAACGAAAGCGGGCTCTCCAGTAAACCTAAGCGTGACGCCGGATGCAGGCACGCCGCAGATTTTTTTCACCTCTTTTATCCATTCAGCTGCCTTTTTGTAATTGTTAAGTGGGATGGCGGACTGCACATACACGACGCGAAAGGTTCCATCCTTCGAAGAGAACTCCGAGTTCCCGGCAAGCGTTCCAAATCCTTTCTCCCAAATTCCTGAGAAAACCCGGTAGGGATCGTATCCCAGCATGGTCATCACTTCCGGGGATGCCGTCGTGTTAAGTTGTTCTAAGGTTTCCTGAAGGGTGGCCTCCGCATTTGCCGACGAGAGCCTCATCGCACCCCCCCTGGCTTCCTGAGCCGGCTGATTGATCAGGAGAAACGCAAGGAACTCCGAAAGACCGGCAGGGTTGCTTTCCCATGGCGGCTTTGAGACCGCGTTGCGAACAAGTTCATGGTGGGATCCAAGCTTTGCAGCAAGGGATTCAGATTCAACTTTGGCTTTTTCGGAATCCGCCGACTCAATAGTCACGATGAGTTCGTCGGGAAGAGCGAAATTTTTCAGAAAAAGGGAAAGCCCCTCCACCTGTCTGAGATGGGATGGCAACAATCTCAGGATATCGATGTTGAAACTGATCCTGGAAAGGCCCCATCCGATGTATCCGACGAGGAACATCCCGAGCAGAACGGCATAAACCCTATTTCTTGTCATGGGCCACGGTGAAACCGGTCAGGTCATAGGAAAAAAGATCTCGCTGGAGCGGGGCATTGAGCTCGGTGTTTGAAAAAACAGTCCTGATTGAACTTCCTTCCCTTGTAACGATTTCGAATCCGATCCACCTTCCGTCCTGTTTGTTAAAGTCCAGATTGATAGCGGAAAGCCGTGCGGCAGCTGATGGATCCCTAGGCAGCACGGACAAGCAGCATCGCCCGTTTTCCTCATTTAACGAAAGAAACCGGAGGTTCTTTTTGAGTTCTTCCATGCCTCTGGACCCAGAAAAACCAAGGGGACTAAATGCTGCTGGTGAACCGAAATTATCGGACGATCGTAGGATCTCTGCGTGTTTCTTCAAGGGCTCGATTAGTGTCGTGCCTTCGGGTGAACCGATGATGATTGTTCTGGGTGGGTCACCCAGTTGCCACCTGTACCGCCCGGATGTCGAAAGCCAAACATGTCCCTTCACCTCAATCGGACTACGTAGTGTTTTCAGGGATCTCGTCTGAACAAAATCAGCTGACACGGAATGCACCGCCTTTTGCTGAGAAATGAACTGCCTGACTTCGTCCGCCTCGCTGCCATCCCAGTCATTTCCGGCATGTAGGATTGGTTGAGCCAACGTCGCGAGGATTCCCGTCAGAAGATTGAGCAAGCGTCGCATGGGCCAAGGTTATTAAAGTGCTTTCAACTCCCCCTAAGAAGGCGGCTCAACGTCAGCTTGCCCCGTGCCACCATCCGGTTCTCCACATTGCATTGCACGGATACCACCGCCAAAGGACCGAATTCACGATCCAGGGTAACTTGTGTAATTAGGGTTTGGTCGGGGTAAACAGCCCCGTAGATACGAAACTGATCGATTGAAGCCAGATATAGAGGGTCACTGGGAGAATCTTTTCCACGCATGATCAGAATCCCCGCCGCCTGAGCTGCGCATTCGGCGATAAGAACCGCCGGCATGACAGGTTGGTCGGGAAAATGATCACGGAAGTAAGGCGCATTCGGATCAAGAAATTTCCATGCAATGCCAGATTGATCATCGCGGTATTCAAACCGGTCGACGAAACGGAATCCCGGCCCGTGGGGAGTGAGGCCTCCGGAGGGGAAAGCGGGCCCCTCAGATGGAATTTCGGCTTCTTTCATAGCCACTGCTTCATCGGGCCAATGGAGAGAAGTGGTACCACTGGTCTGGGGCCTCGCGGAACATGGAAACCAATCCTTCAGCTATCTCCTTGGTGAACTTTTCAAGGGTCTGCATTTTCCCGGCCTCAATCCATCGTGGCCGGATCGGTTTCAGGGCCTTGATGCCGTATTTTCCATCTGCCTGCTTTATGATCCCCACGGGAATGATGGGGCATTGGGCAAGAAGTGCAATCAGGACAGGGGCTGAGGAAAAGAGTATCCTGCCGTGAGGAAGCTCAACCGAAATGCCGACTCCGTCATAGGGCCTGTCAATCAACGACGCAACGAATGATCCCTCGTTAATGGCCCGCACAACATTGACCACTGAAAAATCTCCTCCACCTACGACAATAGTCCTCACCCCCCACCGGGCGCGGAAACGAGCTCTCCAATCTGTCAATTCGCTGGTGGGCTCCGGAAGAGTGAGGGCAGTCATGGGAAATCCCAGACGTGTCATGACCAAGCCTCCCAGTTCGAAAAAGCCCAAATGTCCGGTGACAAGAAGACATCCTTTTCCCTCACGATGAACTTCCTGAAGATGTTCAAGCCCCTCCCTTTTCCCCAGCATTTCCATCACATCGTCCGGTTTTCGCGTCGCGAGGAGACCATATGAGGAAAAACATTCCGACAGGTTGACGAACAGCCGGCAAGCCGTGCGTAGGGTTGCTTTTTCAGGATCAAGCAGTGCTACGTTGGCCCTTACCGCCCGGATCGTTGAGGGATGGGTGAATGCATATCCCAAGCCAATGATTCTTGTGATGACATACGCTCCTGCACGTCCCAGATGTCTCCACCCGAATAGGATCAATTCAAATGCCCAAGCGGAGTAAAAAAATCTGTAAAACCGCCGGACGCGGTAGTCCCCGCCCCGGCTCATCACCATGAGCACCACCACCAGAAACCCCACTGCAACGACCACGAGAAGAACCATAGCGATGGAATGAGGCATGACGGGGAAAGAAACTTTTTTACTCTATCTTAATGATGGAATCACAGGGGCTATAGGCAGAATCCTCTGCAGGCGACATATCATCCGAAATGCCTCCATCCTAATTCGATCGGGCACGCTCGGTTGGGCGTCGCCCGCGACCAGACGGGCTATGCTTCCCGGGATTTCCAAGACCGGAGCAGGATTCATGAACACCTCAAAACCCGCACGATCGTAGAATGACTCGATGATCCGAGTGTAATGCCTCATCCATCTGGACACTTTTCTGGTGTAAAGCATCCGCTCCATCATTCCCAAGGAGCGACCAGCCGATATTGCGCGGGCGGCAAGCGTCGCAGCCTGTACTCCCGATTTCAGTGCGAGCATTACACCTGAAGAAAAAACTGGGTCAACAAAACCGGCGGCATCCCCAGTGAGGAGAATCCGTCTGGTCGCGAACGTTGAGTGTTTCCAACTGTAATCTCCGATAGCTCCGAGATCGAATGCGGGTACGGCGGCAGCCATTCTATCCTTCATCTGGGGGGTCGATTCCACTGCGTTCTTGAAAACCTCACCGATATTCTTTCCTGCCACCCGATCAGCAGGGAGAACAAGACCCACAGAGGTGCGGCGACCGGCCAACGGAATCAACCAAAACCAAGCCATGGGGGTACGGACGATTGTGATGTGTCCCTCCGCCTTGCCACCGTTGCGGATGACTCCTTCAAAGTGTCCGTAAATCGCGACCCGTCTCTGCTTCAGTGTCTGGGATTTCTTCATTCCCAAATGCCTTCCCGCAAAGGAGGACCTGCCGCTTGCATCAATCAACCAGCGGCAGTTGAGTTCGAAGGTGCCCCCTGGGCCTGAACAGGTGAGGGTCATCGGGTCACGATCAGCATTTTGCAATCGTTCAACAACCGTTTCTTCACGGACTTCGCAGCCATGGACACGTGCATTCTCCAGAAGGAGTTGGTCAAACCGAGACCGTTCCACCTGATAACTGTATTCGAATTCCGGCTTCAGATTCTCTGAAAACCAGAACCGCTGGAGCCGAGTTTTGTCTCCGGTGCAGAACTCCGCACCATACTTGCGAAGGAATCCCTCTCTCTCGAGTGCTGGCCATACCCCTAGGTCCTTGAGGATCGTGTTCCCGTGCGGAAGCAGGGATTCCCCAATCGAAAAGCGTGGAAATTTCTCCTTTTCCAGAATGATGGTTTTGAATCCTTTTCTAGCAAGCGTAGTCCCGGAGGCGGCACCAGCAGGACCGCCACCCACTATGGCAACATCGTAGAGGAGGTCCGGCCTCATGAATTTGCCGCATCACGCACGGCTATGCTCCTCACGATCCAATCCCTGAGCACTCCCAGGCTCTGCAGGGCATCCTTGGCTACGGCAGGGTCACCGATGACGATGCCGTATTTTTTCTCCACACCGATGACAATTTGAAGTGCATCGAGGGAATCAAGCCCAATTCCATCAGGACCAAACAAGGGAGTTTCCTCGCCGATTGTGAGTGGGTCGATATTGAGCATGCAATTCTCCATGAGAATGTCTCTGAGACTTTCGATAGTCACTTCACTCATTGTTTGAGGTTAGGGGAACCCAATGCGTGAATCAAACCAAAGAGGCAACCCCCTCAATACGGGATGGTTGTGACGTAATTTTCTCGTTCCAGATGCTGCAAGACACGGTCAACCATAGCCGCCCTGCTGCCCCGTCCCCGCTTCCCCGACGGACCTTCGTGAAGAAGGATAATCGCTCCTGGGAATAGAGAGTTTTTAATTCTTCGGAATGCCGCTTCACTCGAGTGCGCAACGCCGTCAAGAGCTGCCGCCGACCAACCAATCATCCGCAAACGAGACCGCATCGCCGCCTCATGCACGAAGGGATTGGCCAATCCCACGGGGCAACGGAAGAGGCTTGGACGTGTTCCGGTCACATCTTGAATCGTCCGTGTGCATGAGTCGATTTCCAGGTGGGCACGACGAGGTGAGGCTGCCCAGAAGGTGGCGACCTGATGATGTTGGGTATGGTTCTCGAGCCGATGACCCTCCTCCACAACCCTACATGCTAGGTTCGGCCAAAGGAGAACCCTTTCCCCTATTGCGAAAAAAGTGGCTTTCGCCCCGTGTCTCGCCAAGACATCCAATATCTCTGGTGTATCCTCTGGATCAGGACCATCGTCGATGGTCAACCAGGCTTCTCGTGTATCGACCATGAAGCGTTTCACCACGGGCCCGTAGAGACTGCAATTCCGCCACAGTGTGGGAACGAGGAGGACTCCAGTGGCTGCTGCTGCAAGCCCGTGAGCGGCAGACCACGATCCTCGGAAAGCGGTCTTAACTCCTGCCAAACCGCATCCCGCAGCCACAGCGTAGCCCACTCCCCTTCTCAAGGCGTGATGCCGAGAAGTCATGCCCGATCCCCCTTGGTTCGCATCTTAATCAAACTAGGTAACCTGGCCAAAGCAGACAAGCAAAGGCCCACATGCACCCCAGTCAGTAGAATGTTGTCTCTGAGAAAGTGAAAATGCGTGACTCCCCCCGAAGATTTGGAGGGATACCGAACCTTGGTCTTGAGATTGATAGGCCGAACACCTTCCCAATAAAGCCTTACGGCAAGCTGGGTATCAAAATCAAACCTCCGACCGCCCTTGATGGATTTGAGGATGCGGATAGAAGCGGTCACAGGGTAGATGCGGAACCCAAACAACGAATCATTAATCCCGCCCCACAGGGTCTCGAGGTTGGCCCACCAATTTCCTACCCTGCGCCCGTTCACCCGAGAAGCGGGTGCATCTGGTCCAAACACCGGCTCCCCGAGAATCATCGCGTCTGGGTTCTCGCGAGAAACCTCGATAAACCTCGTGATGTCTTCCTCATTATGCTGACCATCTGAGTCGAATGCGACCGCATGGGTGAACCCTCTATCTGAAGCGAACTCCAACCCCTTGAGGAAAGCGCCACCCTTCCCTTCATTGACGGGTAAGTGAAGGACATGAAGTCCATGGTGCTCGTTCTCGATTTCTAAAATTGCTTGTAGACTTCCATCGGTAGAACCGTCAATCACCACGATCACATGACCAAGGTGCTCCAACACGGATTCCACCGTCATTCGCAGCATTTCCCCCGAGTTATAGCTGGGAATGATGACGCAGTAACTGGTCGATGCCGGAGCACTCATGCCGATACTTCACCCGTAAAAGTCACTGACGAATCCAGAGAGGAGCGGAAATATGTCTCGATCCTGTCGGAAAAACACCGGGGATCTTCCTCCTTTTCCGGATAGAAAATCTGCCCCGTCCTAATCCGGAAGTTCATTGGGCAGTGAGCAGGGCGAAAATGCGAGAAAGCACGGCCGAAATAGTCAGAATCGGCTTCGATCAAAACGGTCCTCACGGGAACGCCAGCACTGCACGCGATCAAAGCATAAATACGGTGAAAGGGATTAGCAGGCGGGACCATGGTACGGGTTCCCTCAGGAAAGATCAGGATGTTCGAGCCGACATCCAACCGCTTCCTGCAATTCTTGGCCATCGACAACAATCCATCGTTGAGGATGAAACCGCAGAGGTTGGCGGCCCCGGACATTACGGGGCTTTTGAGAAGTTCAGCGTTGATCACACAGTCTAGACCCGGCAGCAGATTCATGAGCAACACCGCATCAAGGATGGATGGGTGATTGGATACTATGACAGCCCCCTCCCAAGAGGGCGCATCATCAAAGCCCTCTGTAGCGACCCGAACAATCCCCCACATCCGCAACAAGTCCAGATATGTCTTAAAACGATTGGCCAACGCACGTCTTTCATCCAAGAGGTTGGGATTCCAACCCTTAAAGCGATTGATGGTCCATCGGAATGACAACCACAAGCCGGACAGGATAAAATAAAGATGAGCCAGAACCTGCAAGGGGTAAGCCCCTTGAAAGCGTTTTGGAATACTGTGGGAACGCATATTCACGGATATGGCATCTCGGAATAATGAACAGTTTCCACGTACGTAGTATCCTAGTTATCTTGTGATCATTTCCCATCCTGAAATTGAAAGAAAATCCATTGGAATCTGAAGCACGCAATAAATTGATTGAACGGCGGCGCAATGCCACTCGTATTGCCGGGGCATTCCAAGGCGGGCGCTGGTTGAAAGGATACATACGCGGCAAACTTCTTCGTGATCCGGTTTTTGAAACCGCGTTGGAATCCGTGCGGGGCAGTGAATGTCGCGTGGTAGATCTTGGCGCCGGTTTGGGACTTCTAGGGCTATGGCTCAGAATCCATGGTGAGACTATGCCTTATTCCGGTTGTGATCTTGGTTCATGGAAAATCCGTGAAGGCAATCGGGTCGCGGAAGTTTTCGGTTTCCGTGATTTCTGTCTTCATGAGGGTGATCTGACAACCTTCCCTCTGGAATCCGATACTGGAATCATCTGCGCATTCGACATCCTCCATTATCTTCCTCCTGATATTCAAGAAGCTCTACTGAGGCGGCTTGCGGCAGCAGCCAGACTGGGAACTCTAATCCTGATTCGCAATGGAGTCAGTGGGTGCGGATGGCGCTCGGCAACGACCCTGTTTGAAGAATGGTGGACGAGAGTCAGTGGGTGGATCAATGGGGGCACCATCAATTTTCCCACCTTGGCCGGACTCGTCAGCGTTTTTGAATCAGAGGGATGCTCGGTCCAGACAAAACCTCTTTGGGGGAAAACTCCATTTAGTAGTTACTGGATAACAGTATCTGCGCGGTAGGAGCGGACTAAATATCGGCTGTGCTAAGGGTGCTGTTGACCTCTCATCGGCCTGAGATTTAGCGGTGCTTCTTGGCTGCATTGAATCCTGGCGCTGCCATCAGGGTGGTAACGACTGCCATCAGCACAAGCATGGTAAAGAGGGTCTGGGTGATGAGTCCCGCCTGCAACCCGATGTTCAGAAGAATCAACTCCATGAGACCGCGGGCGTTCATCAAGGATGCAATGGTCAGGGCATCGCCGTGAGCCACTCCGGAGAACCGGGCGGCCCCATAGCAGGCCACCAATTTGCCAACAACGGCTGCGAGGATCAGTAGGATGCATGCCGCCCAGAGGTGGGGGGAATTCAGCAATCCGATGCATGTATTCAGCCCGGAGTAGGTGAAGAAAAAGGGGAGGAGTACCGCCACGGTCAACGGGTTTAAAATCGCGGCCGTCTTCTCCGCCGCTCCTCCTCGTGGAATAGCGAGGCCTAGAATGAAGGCTCCAAAAACCGAGTAAAGACCGATTATGTCGGTAATCCATGCGCCAACAGCGAGGAGAATCATCAGGTAAGCCAGCGACTCAGGTTGTGCTGCGTCACGCAGTTTGCCGTTCAACAACGGACGGACAATGAGGATGCAAACTGCCGCATAAATCAATCCCCCGCCCAGCGCAGCGGCTACGAGCCAAGGGTTGTTCGAGATGCAGCCAAGGACAGTGGCCAAAAGAGCCCAGGCTACGGCGTCGTCAATACTTCCTGCGGCAAGGGCGATAGTCCCCACTGTACTTCCCGAGAGGCCGTGTTCGATGATGATGCGAGCCAACATCGGGAAGGCGGTGATTGAAAGGGCTGCCCCGATGAAAAGGCAGGCCATTGGAGTTCCCACGGCAGGAGTGAAAAACTCTCCTTCGCGAACCAGCCAGCAAGCAATCCCGCAAGCGAGGAGGAAAGGAACCAGAATGCCGGCGGCGGATACGGCAACGGCCTTGCGGAGATGGTTGCGGAATAGATCAACGCGGAATTCTAGGCCAACGACGAACATGTACAGGGTCAGACCCAGGGATGCGATGGCATAGAGGACGGGCTTGTCTCCCTTCGAAAAAATCCAGGAGGCTGTTCCAGGAGCAAGAACTCCAAGCAAGGATGGTCCCAGAAGGACGCCGGCAATCATCTCTCCGACAACCGGAGCTTGGCCGATCTTCTTCATGAGTGCGCGCATCAGTGCACAAGCGGACAGGATAACGAACAGTTGGAAGAAAAAATGGGCCGCCCCAGCCGTTGCTTGGTTCATACAACGGCGTATCTCGATGTTTCAACAGGGTCTCCAAGTACGAACTTGGTCGAGGAACGTAGGATTCCACGGCTCCAAGGTGAATCCGTAGTGAACCCCGAGGCCATGCCAGAAAGAATCGCACTCATAAATGTCTCCACCTTCCCGAACGGCAGCCAAGGATAGCGCGCCTGATATCCTCGCCCAGTCTCGTGTAGCTCGAAGATCCTACCATTGTAGAAATATCCGATGAGATCACGCCATGTCTTCAGAACAGCAGAAATTCTGGTCGAATAGTTACTTAGCGCCACGTCGGCCGGGTGAGCGGCGAGTTCCTCATCAAGGATTACGGATGACCGAAGTGCGACCAATATGCCGGGTGAGAGCATCGGATCGACGAACCCGTAGGCATCCCCCACGGATACCCAGTTCGCTCCATGACCGCGGGTCGAGACGAGTTGGTAGTTTCCGTGGGTCATCGCCGGCGTAAGACGCCTGATGCTTCCAGTTTCATCACGAAGGATTGGATCGTTGCGGAGGACTGCCTCCAGTCGCTCCTCGGGCGTATTTCCGAGTGCCGCCGCCGCCCCTCGCTCCAAAACAATGCCAAATGACATCCTCCCACTGAGGGGTATTCTCCAGCTCCAACCGTTTGCCAAACGGTTGATACGAACTTGGCCAGCGGGCTTTTCGGCATCGAATCCATCATAATGGGCGAAATGAGAGACATCACGCCTAGATCCGATTTCGGCGGGAATCCCAAAAAGGTTGGCTGCCTGTCGCCGTCGACCGGTCGCATCAATGAAGAGATCGGGTTGATGACCTTTCCATTCCTTCACTTGATCGAGTGCAGCGGCAGAAAGGCTAAGCCTGTCGTTTGCAGCCAGCAGTTCAACCCGTTGCGCGATATGCCTTGCACCGGATGTAACCGCGCACTCGGTCAGGAGACGGTCAAAAGCGGGACGCGGCACATTGTAGGCATAGCTAGGAAAGTGCTTGGGGAGGGAAGCGAACGTAAAGGCGAATTCCTTGTCCAGTGAGGGGCGGAAAGTAACTCCTGGCTTGCGGATACTGATTGCGGCGATCCTCTCCTCGATGCCGAGTCGGTGGAAAACCGGGATGACAGCGGGAACAAGAGATTCGCCCACCACGATCTCCTGGCGGCAATCCTCATCAAAAATCACGGTGTCATGACCCCGGCGGGCCAGAAGTGCCGCGGCGACGCTCCCGGAGGGGCCTCCCCCAATGACGGCTATTCTCATATTCCCTCGAGATTTCAATGTCGTTGGATTTTTCCGCTCGCGGTCTTCGGGATTTTTTCCACGAATACAATGCGAGCGGGAATCTTGTAACGCGCTAAGCGATTTTTGCACAGTTTAAGCAACTCGGCACTCGTTACCGGCACTTCATTAGACACGACGATCTCAGCCTCCGGAACCGACCCGAAAGTCGGATGTTCGCGCGCCAAGACTCTTGCCTCCGCAACTCCGGGGTGCGTGATGAGCACATTCTCCACCTCCTCCGGGAAAAATTTCATTCCACCTACACTGATGACGCTCTTCGTTCGTCCTTTGAGGTAGTGAAACCCATCGGCGTCGGTCTGGGCGATGTCTCCAGTGGAAAACCACCCTCCATCAAGCGTCACCATATCCCTTGTCCTCCATGGAGAAATATAGGCATCAAACATCCCCGGACCCCGGAGTTCCAAGCGACCTGCCCTCCCAGTCGCAACCTGCCCTCCCTCCTCGTCCAGGATCCTTGTCTCCACACCGGGTTGGGGACGACCCACGGCCCCTGGCTTTTCAGCGGCGGCATCATGATTGATGAAGGGTAATCCTGCCTCCATGATCCCAAGGGCCTGAGAGGGGTGAACCCCATAGATCGACGAGAAGGACTCTGCGGCGGCGTGTGGAATCCCCGCCGTGGTGGAAACAGCAAGACGCAGAGTCGGCCAAGCGGGGTGAGCCTCACCGGCGCTCAGCATGACGTAATGGAAGGGCGCTCCGTAAAGAACGGTGGCTCCATGCTCGATAGCGGAGGAAAGAAGGGAGTCAGCCTGATTGGATTCAGGGAGGATGATGGTCGCTCCATGGTAAAGGTAGAGCAGGATCGAAACGGCGTAATGGTGCGCCATGGATAGGACCCAGAGGATGCGGTCATGGGGGCCGATCCCCAGACCTGCATTGGCCGTAAGGATCCTGTCGCGCAAGGTCTCATGAGAGAGCAAAATACCCTTGGCGTCGCCGGTAGTACCCGAACTGAATCGGATCAGTGCTGGATTCAGTGAGGCATATGCCCCCTGCCAAGGACATACGGGATGAGATAGGGAGCTGAACTCGGGATTCTCCACACCCTTGGGGGCGTGCAGGATTCCGTCCAGATGAAGGGTTCTTGATAGTTCCACCACTTCGGATTCGGACAATTCGGGAGCAATCGGCACAAAACATCCCCCGGCTCTAAGGATCGCCAGAGATAGTATCAGGTAGGAGACGGAATCGGTGCCGGTCAACCCTATGCGGGCTGTTGAAAAAAACCCGTGGCATTCCTTCAGCCAGTCGCAAAGCGACTTGCAGCGCAGATCTAGTGATTCGTAGGTATGTGCAACCCCTTTTTCGATAACGGCCGTTGATCCGAAGTTGGCGTTTTGGAAAATCTCCTCGGCGATGTTCATGAGTTAATGAATGGAAGACTAATTTCGGGCCATTGCAGCGGAGGAAGGTTTCTGAGCCGCTTAGGCCGTCGGACACGGTTCTTGGGCATCAGATTTCGCTGATAACAGTACTCAGAGAGAGTGGCTGCGATCTCTCTCGCAGTTCTATTACGGTCGGCTGAAAGTCCTCCAAAAGAAGCACCGAAAGCGTTGGCCAAAGCTCCGGGAAGAGATAATGCCCCTGAAGGATTAATAGCCCCGACGATACCCGGGGAGAGGCCTGAACCTCCTGTTGTTTCAAGCGATAAGAAAGGTTGTGGTTTGCCTGTTCTAAGGGAGGAAAAAACAGCATGTGTTTCCATCGTTGTCTTGCCTGCGCCAAATCCTATCAAGATACGAAGAGCTCGGCTCCCCTGATAGACTTGCACATAACTCCCCTGCAAGAGCCAGTAGTTCCCCTTGGGTAATGGTTTGGATTTGGGCAAAATCTCACACGGCGCCACGTGCATTATGATTTGTTTTGAAAGATCGATAGCTAGAGCATGCTTTTCCGATTTAATCAAATCATCCAAGGCCTCAGCCTCCCTTCCTAAATTGAAGCTATCGGACGGAAAGGAAAACTCTCTGACATAGATTTTCTTGGGAAGGGTGTTCGCTGGAATGCCTTGTTTCTCAATGGTGCTGACACTAACAGAGGCGCATCCTCCAAGGACAATGGGCAGAAAAACCGTCAAAAAATAGTAGTGTTTTGAAAGTATCATGACTGCACTGCTGCAGGTGAGTTTGACGGCGCGGAGATCATTGTCACCGCACTTCGTCCGGCAGCCTCGCCGGTGGCCATGCATGTGCCCATAACCCTGATGGCAGCCTGAGCCTCGTGGGTGCATGAAATGCATCTGCCCGCTACTAAAAGATTTTGTATGTCTGCCGACATCAGAGATCGCAGGGGGATGCCGCAGGACTTGTTTTCCTCTGGAAAACGGAATCTCGGACCGCGCGATGTTTCCCTAAGCTCGATGGGCCAGGATGAAGAGGCCACTTCGTCTTCGAAACGCGCTCCCGAGAGAATGTCGCCATGAGTGAGTTCGTATAGTCCCCTCACCCTGCGACTCTCCCGAATGCCTGCACGTGCCGGAAACGATGTGATTCTTGCGGAACGGAATCCCTCCATCTCCCTTGCCAAAAAACCGGTGATGATCACGGAGAGTCGACGTCCTTCTGCCTCGATGAGTGAGAGACATTCGCTTTTTTCAGGGTCAAATCCTTCAGCTGTAAAATCAATGGTCCCCCATCCATCACCTGTATGAACGCCAGTCCTGAAGGCCACCCCAAGGGCCCCGGACGGCAGTTTGCCATTACTCACTCCATAGCTGATAGCCCGGGCGATAGAAATTTTCCCTGCATCGGTCAATGCTTCGGGCTCCAGTCCCCCAAGACCGAACACGTAGGCTGGTCGCTGAAGTTTTTCTAACGATTCCTTCATGGTTCTGGCCTCTGCCAGAACAGCCACCTCGGCATCACCAGTAGTATCGATCACCACCGAGGGATGAATCTTTGACGCTCGCCCGCGGCATAAAATCTCAAGGCTCGAAATCCTGCCTTTGTCTCGTGTCACGCCCGCCACTTCCGAATGTAACATAACCATGAGGCCGGGTTGCTCTCCCGTGATCATGTCGGCAACATGGGCGAAGAGCGCCGGCGTATGCAGGAGCACATCGAGCTTCCCGATGCGGACAGGACCGATCGCTGCCCCCGACCCGAGAAGCCGGCAGGAAAATTCCATGGGAAACCCTTCGTTAGCGGGAACCAATGGTTCTTCGTGATCCCGTCTCAGTCGATAAAGGCCACAGACCGTGTGGACATTCGCCGCAGATCCCATGCCGCCGAGCATCCCAAGTCGCTCGATGAGCAGCACGGAAGCCCCGCGCCGTGCTGCACTGACCGAGGCCGCGATGCCTGCGCTGCCTCCACCAACGACAGCAATATCGATTCTCATTTCAATCCTGTGGAGTTTGACCAGTGAGATCCTCCCTCACCCTGCGGAGAACAAGATCCACCTCGTGTTCCGTCACGGCATCCTCCCTCCACGAAAACGTTGCAGAGATCCGTCCATGAGACTCACCGAAAAAAAGTCCGGATCCCGGCGGTGCAGAAACGGATGGCACATGATAGGCATCCGTGACCTTCGCCCCCGCCAGTTCATTCAGATTGGCGGCAAACTTTCCTGTTGCAGAATGAAAAAAAGAGGTGATGTCACCGGAAAACTGGGTTCCGAGGAACTTCATGTACAGCCAGGAAGGCAGTCTTCGCATGAGCATGAGGATCAGGCTGAAAGATGATCCCAATTCCCTGCGCGTCATCTCCTCAAACTGGAGATGTGCCGCCTTCACCGCATCCATCATGGAAGATAAGTTCTCCCTCTTCATCGCGAAAAAGAGCACTGTCACTCTGTTTTGAAATGGATTCGCACCGATCCATTTCCTTCTCAACTGAACCGGAATGCTGCTGACATAGTGTTCGGGATCCTCTCCGCGTGAGAGAAAAGCCTCCCGATGAGCCCGAGTCGCTGCTGCGAGATAGAAGCTCAGAGGGAAAAGACCGGAAAAACTTTCTGACCGCGCCTGAATAAGGGCCGTTTCGTCCAGAGTAAAATTGATTACCCTGAACTTGAGCCTTCCTGGGGTCGGTATTTTTCCCGAAAGACTCTGATAACGGTTTATCATCAGTTCGAAGAACCGATTAACTGCCGGTCGGGATTTGCGGAACTGCGTTCTTAGCGGGACATGTTCTGTTTTGACAGACTGAAAAGGCTCGGGAGTACTCCCATTGACAGTCTTGAACAGGGAGCCTGTAAACACCTCAGCTCCCTTGCCATCAAAGAGCAGGTGGTTCCATGTCAGGATAAGAGTGCTTCCTCCTTTTCTCAGCAGCACTAGATCCAGCCGCAGGTTTCTCAGGCCACCGCATCCCTCGATTGGCGTGTTCAAGAAATCCTCGGCAAGCTGCTGGGCGGAAGTCGAAACGGAGGAATCGGTCGACCGTGCTTCCACTCCTTCTTCATGCCAAAGCTGCACGTTCAGAGAATGTCGATCTCTGGGATCGACCCACCAAGCCGGCAAAAGGGTGAAGGGACTCCTCCGGACAAATGCATTCAGGAGGGGATACGCATTTCCCATACGTCTTGAGCCCTCGCGGAGGGATGCGATGTCGGGAACTCCATCCATCATCACATGCGTCTGACCGAGCAATCCTTGCTGGCCATTCACCTTCATCATGTGGCTTAGAGCCAGAACAAAGCAGTCAGCCCCGGTGAGAAGGGCCACCCTTTTTGAAGCGGATAAAATCATGCGTGCGGCCGGATACAAATAGCCCGACTTTTAGATAATCCGCACAAGGTTACTTACCGTTGAAAGGTTCTCTCTGGTGAGCTTGGAAGCGGGTATCTGCACTCCGAATTGCTGTTCAATTCGAATGAGCAACTGCATGGTCGCCATGGAATCAAGCCCCGCCTCATGAAGGTCGGTACTGTCGGTGATCTGCGTGCCTTCCTCAAGTATCTCACTGGAGAGAATCTGCATTAGAACTCTTTTCTTCTCTTCAGTGGTGCTAGGATCCATCGTGGATAAAATCTTGAAATCATCCTGCGAGAATGCCTGTGGTTTTTCAATCCCAATTGGCTTGTAACTGAATTACGGGTCGTCTTTGGTCTAACAACCCTTGATTTACTGAATGTCCGTCAACGCCTCGATAAAAACTGGATTCGCGCTGACGCTTGCCTCATCGGAACTTGGTTTTAATGTTCACGCTGGCTTTCTCGACGCATTGACGGAGGGAATGGGCATCCGTCCTGAACACATCGGCGCGGTATCCTCGGGTTCCTATGTGGGTGGCCTCTATGCCGCAGGCATAGCCCCCAAAACCATCCATGACATTATTTCTCATAGGGATATGGCGATGAGCTTCTTGGAGTGGAAAATCCCTCTTAGGGGAGTGAGTCTCTTGGTCAACCTGCCCGGGCAGACCGGACTAATCAAAGGGGACAGAGCGACTGCCTATCTCAGAAAACATCTGGGAGATATCCGGATTGAGGAATGCAAATTCGCGAAGCTCTCTCTTGCTGTGACCAATCTCACCAAAGGTCGGCTAGAAATCATTCGATCCGGACCGCTGGTGAATTTCATTCTGGCTAGCTGTTCCGTCCCTTTGGTTTTCAGAGGAAGGTCAATCAATGGAAGTCTTTACTGCGACGGCGCAGTTTCCGATTCGAGTCCGTTTCATCACTTTATAGACGACCCAGACGTCAATACGATTCTAATTCATGAGGTAAGGCATGACTTCAGAAGTAAAGAGCATACCAACCCGCTAACAATCTCCGGCGTGTTCGCACGTTCCCACCAAATTATTTCGGATCGCATTCTCGATCTCTGCATGGAAAAGGCAGCACTGGTTGGTAAAAGGGTGCTTTTGCTGACGAGTATCGTTCCCAGATACAGATGGGGAAAAAAAGGCGTTTCAAAACATCTTTTTGAAGTTGGCAGAAGAACGGTTCTCGATAATGCCGCCCAAATCCATCAACTTCTTTGACTGCCCTCTAAACTGACTGGCTATTACAGAAACTAGAACCCCACATCCCCAATAAACCAATAAAAGGAGATGTGGGGTTCTTGGGTTACCAGTTCTACTTGTGAGATGAGATCCCCACACCCATCGGGTTGTCAAGTCAGCACACAGTCGCCGGGGTCAACCGGCTTATCGGCGTTCAGACAGGTTCATCATTCCCCAAGCATGAAATGCGCGGCAGTGACAAGATCCTCTCGAACACGCTGCGTATCATCAATACTGCCGCGCAAGAATTCCGCAGCTCGGGTGGGTCCCTCGGCATTGGGCTCCAGAAAATGGTTCTTTAGGGCAGCAACGGCCGATGCGTACCCGGAATTTCCAAGTTGTCCCTCTGCCCGAAAGGCTTCCACTGCGGCCTGGGCTCCCTCAATATATGAAGTCACAAGCAAAAGAACATCGTAGGCATCCTTGGGTTGGTGACGCCCGGTAGGTCCTCCGTAGGCATTGAGTTTCAGAACCAGCAGAGGGCCGATCTCCGAAATCCGGATCGAGCAGTCTTGATCCGATCCATAGACATCCTTTCCGCGTACCTGCACGGTTCGCCTCGTCGCCAAGGCCCGGTTGATCCCCGGCACCACGCTGGCAAGGACATCATCAACCACCTGTGCACCGGATGTTCCACGAGGTGATTCCGTCAGGAAATCCACATAGAGATTCAGATTCTCAATTTTCCTGACCATGCGATTGGGCTCGTCTTTATCCGGAGTGAATCCCAAGCCCCTAAGATCCGATTTAATGGTTCCGTATTGGCCACCCTCGGCGCCCAGGGCAATCCCGAAGTCCACATCCATCGTGACCGCACCCGGCAGGTCATCGGTTCCCCTCTTCGTCAGATAATGAACTGCCAATCCACCCACCAGCACAAGATCGTCATGGTAACGACTCAGGCCCGGCCAAATTGTCAGCAACGCTGTTTCAGCTGCGGTCAACCCGGCCTTAGGATACTGAGTGAAAGTTTCGTGCTTACTCATGACCAATTTGAGAAATCCTTCCAGGACAGCAGTTCATTAGCAGCCTCATCCCCACGCAATCCTGCATGAAGTAAATCAAGGTAGAGTTGTACATCGGACACAACTGGAAACCCGCTTAAGGTCTGGATTGGGCTTAGCACTCCCACATCATTTGGCACAACCAAGCGAAGCCTGCCAATTCCATCGACACGTCGCGCGAGGAGTCGTTCGGCGAGAATTTTTTCGTCAGGAAACTCTGTTACATAGGCAGTCACGAGCGGGACTGTTGCCAAGGGATGACGGAGACCCGCCCCAAACCACTGCGTGAAGGCATGGGGGACATCTCCCAAGAGATCGTGCAACTTTGTAGCCACCTCCTCTTGGTCAGCCACCAGTATTGAATAACTCCGCACCGTGGTTCGCCTCTCCCAGTCATCTGCTTTTGCCCAAGCATCGAGAACTACTTCGGGGTGGTTGACTCGGATCCCTCCTTCCTCCTGGACTGCCCATTCCTGAGCCAAGAGTTGGGTGCGCACGTTACTCACAATCCCAAGGCTCACGTTCGACTTCTTTGCCAAGTCCAACACCTTCCACGGGATCAAAGGTCCCTGCAGTAGAGTCCTCAACACCCGGGTGCACTTAGGAGAGAAGAGCGCCCGTATATTCCTCTTATCTCGAAAGGGATTTCCCGCTCCTACTGTCTTGATGAAGATCTGGTCAAAACAAAGGCGGGCATTCCCCGCCAGATCCACATACCCAACCCCGGCTGCGGTACAGATACTGGCAGACTGCTCTGAGAGATATGGGGCAATCAGCACCCCGTAGACCTGCTTTTCATCCAGTCTTTGCAACTGTTCCTTTAAGCGCGCAACGCCGACACGCACCTCGTTGGGATACCGGCATGCTTTGAACTCCCCGACCAAGCTCCACTCCCGCTTACCCGACGTCACCTTGATCAGCAGGTCACTCCTAAAATTCGCTCTGCTACCCACTACGCCAACCTTCTGCACCTCCCCGACATGAAGAAACGGAATCTCCCTAAGCAAAGAGGGGATTGCTTCCTCTAGTTGCCTTTCATCCAAGTCATATTTCAGGTTTTCATTAATTTTCACCACGTGGTGAAAATGGTGTTTTTCCTGAAGTCAGTCAAGAGGTTTCAGTAAATAGCGTTGTTTCACCACGTGCTGAAAATAGCGTTTTTTCTGAAAGAATAATTGTATCTTATCTGTAAATCACGGGAAAGCTACCTTACGGGATGCTTTTGAAGAATGCAGTTCAATATTTCGGTGCTATGATGGCTAAGAACCTTTTGGCGTAAGCATCTCGGACATCAGTTTTGGAATGCCTATTAAGCGGCACACTGACACCCCGGGCTTGTCCGCGTGCGGACTTGAAAAAGTGTTCTGGAATGCCCATAAGCCGCACACTGTCACCCACCGGTCTTTTTAGGCTGAATTTCCCAGTATCGCCTAATGTCCTCCTTCTTTTTGATCACCTCCCGGTAGTGCTGGTAGAGCATCTGAGAATTCCTGTGTCCCATTAGCTCGGCCGTCGAACCTGCGGATTTCCAACGGGCAAGGTGGTATGAGCCGAAGGAATGGCGAAGGACATCCTTGGGCCATCCGCTTACCTCCTGACCTGCTCCCTGTTTGGTCTTGGATGCACGATAGCCGGCCCTTTCGGCCATAGCCCAGAACCTGCGCCGGAAGTTGGCTGGGGCGACCGACCCCTTATCCTCTTTGAAGGGTAGCAGCCATTCTTCTATATGCCCAAGAAACGGAATTATTCTCCGGCATCGACCCTTGGCCTTGGTTGCCGGGAGATCAATATGTCGGGCTTTGAAGTCAATATCTTCCCAGACGAGACGCCTGGCTTCTTCGGGCCTCAGACCGGCGAATAGGCCTAGGGCAACCCAGGGAGTGAGATCCTCCGCCACATTAAGCAAGTCGAACGCCTTCTCAGGACTCAGGATCACTGGAGGTGCTCTATGAATCTGCGGTCTCTCCACTCCCTTAACAGGATTCTCCGCTGCATAGCTCTTATTGACTGCCCAGCCGAAGAGCACGGAAATGTGTCGGGTTTCGATCAACTGGCCTTCTGGAGACTGTTTCAGAGCGGTGAGATATTTTTCTACTGCCTGGGTATCGATCTCGTTGAGTGTCGTCTTGGCTGAAAAGAAACGTGCGAAGCGATTAAGCTTTGCCTCCAGTTTATTGAGGTAAGTGGGGCGTTTGCCCTTGCCTCTCTTGAATTCGATCAGTTCCTTGATGCCAGTGGCAATGGTTACCTTACCGCCTTTCGGCTTGTTGTGCTTGATGGCAAAATTGACGGCATCGAGTAGCTGCAGATCGGCGTCCTGACAACGGCGGAAGGCATCGATTGCCTCGCCTAGCTGTTTCGGGGACAATGAGAATGCCTGCGTTCCGGACTGCTCCTTCAGCGTCTGAACATCCACCTTCGGTGCGGCGCGCTTTGCCGCGTCGACAGTAACCCATTTCCGGGCAGCCACCAGTGTCGAAAAGTTCCGAGTGACGACTTTACCCCCTGTGAACTTTTTCCCGAGCCTGACTTTCCAATACTTCTTCTTTCCGTTACTATTCCTAGTAACGCCAATACCTGATGGCAGCTTGGCGATTCTCGGTTTCTTCATGGCCAAAACTATCCACAATTTGTCCACGATATCAACCCATCAGAGTAAATTGGGTGGACTGAAAATCCTCGTGTCGGGGGTTCGATTCCCTCCCTAGCCATATCTCACTATTAATCAGCCGGTTGAGCTGATTGTTGTTATCGGAAGTTCCACAGTCATAACGGTAAATCAGAATTGATCTCCCCTTTCTTCCGGTGTTTCTAGATATGTTTTTGGTTTCCTGAACCACCCTTGGTCAAAAATTTGCCAAGCTTTTTTTGGCCAAAAGATGTTTTAGAACCTATCGGGGCCGGTATGGCTCGCCCATTTGACAGGCTCCCTCCATGGCCGGAAAATATAACAGGCGAGCGGCGGTTGATCTTAAAGTGGTTTTGATTCGGTTTGTGTGAGGATCGGACGCTGTCTCGCCACCTTATTTTGGGTCGTTAACACTCTATGTCTCGTCGGTGGTTGTACGGGATGCCTGTCAATCAAAACCACAAGATCCATCCTGCCGTGCCTGCGTTTCCTTCACTATATTTCCTCAGCGATCCCCTGCAATCGATTCTAGAAAGAAGCGCTCTTTACACGCCCCAGCCATCATCCTTATTGCCACCACCCACAGCTAGGCCCTAGGAATTTCTTCAACCCCTCAATGAATAAAGATACCACTCGTCGTGACTTTCTTAAGACATCTTCGCTGGCTTTGGCTGCCGGAGCCGCAGGAACCTTTCTAGGTAATCTGCCAGGCTCCGCCAGCGCCTCCTCAACCTCTCCAGATGACCGCCTAATGCGGCACCGCTTCGGTGTGAACTATGTGCCGTCTAAGAACTGGTACTTCTGCTGGAACGACTGGAAACCGATGGAGATTGCCCGCGACTTCGATCACATCGCTGAGATCGGAGCCGACCACGTCCGTATCATGGTTCTCTGGCCGTGGTTCCAGCCGAATCCGGCCCTGGTCAGCTCTGCCCACCTCGACCGTCTCGAGAACCTTTTGCATATTGCCGCCGAGCGTAATCTCGATGTTCTGGTAACCCTCTATACCGGCTGGCTGAGCGGTTTCCATTTCAATCCTCCTTACTTGGAAAAAGAGCCGTTCTACACCTCTCACAAGTGGAGAACCGTTCAGGAACTCTATCTCTCCGAGGTGAGCAAACGTATGATCAGGCACCACAATTTCCTCGGCTATGACATTGGTAATGAGATCAACGACAACTGGAGCTGTCCAACCGATGAAGGCGATGCCTGGATGAAGGGGATCTTTTCTAAGATGGATTCCCTCTGTCAGGGTCACCTCTTTGTAAACGGGGTTGATCAGCGTCCCTGGTTCCAGGTCGACACCTTTTCGCCCCAAGCTCTCGTGGCCATGCAGAAGATTGTCACTCTCCACTGCTGGCCTTTCTGGACCGGCGCAAAAAAATACGGAGGTCATCTTGATGCCCCCTACACGCAGCTTCCGCGGGCGATGGCAGCACTTGTACGCAGCTATGGGAATGCCCCGCGCAAGCCGATCTGGATGGAGGAATTCGGAGTCTGCAGCGCAGAGATGCCTGAGACTGATGTTCCTAAGTGGATGGAGATGGCCATCACGGGAGGCGTTAAGGGCGGCATCAGCTGGTTCACCTGGTGGGCGAGTCACGATGTCGACCGCAGATTTGAGTTCAACGAATTTGAATACACCCTCGGCCTCATAACCGTGGAGAACAAGATCAAGGAGCAGGGCCGCATGTTTAAGCGACTCGCCGACACCTACCGCGGCACGACCGTCGTTATCCCGGATGGGGATCTTCCTGATCATCCCAAAGAACGGACGAACGAAACCGCTTGGAAGTGGCTCTTGGATTATATGGATTTCACTCTCAGGGCTAACAGGTAATCCTTGCTAAAAATCGCACCCCAAAATAAAGCCCATCATGAATAGACATATCCTTCTCTCCTTCTGCATAGCGTTTTCGGCGTCGACTCTTGCGGTGGCCCAGACGAGCGCATCACCAACGCCGGGTTCACTTCCCCGCACACCGCTGTCAGCCGTGACCCCTACGACGCTTCCAAGGAATCCGAAACGGCATGACCAGTTTATGTTCAGGATCACACAGGGAGATATCGGAGTGCTCTTCCTCGGTGACTCAATCACCGACTTCTGGCCTAAGGCCGGCGAATGGAGCTGGCTCAAGTTCGCCCCATCTAACCCCGCTGATTTCGGAGTCAGCGGAGAACTGACCGAGGATGTGATCTGGCGTATCACCAACGGGGAACTCAAGGGGATCCATCCCAAGGTGGTTGTCCTCATGATCGGAACAAATAACATCGGTCATTACCGCGATGAGAAGCCCGAGTGGACTGCCGCCGGCATCGCGAAGATTGTTGAGATTCTTCGCAGAGACCTCCCAGACTCCAAGATCCTACTCCTAGGTGTCTTCCCGAGGGGGGCTGCACAGAATCCATACCGTGCCCAGATTACTGAGATCAACAAAACCATCTCCAAGCTTGATGACGGCAAGACAGTCCGCTTCCTCGACATCGGACATGTCTTTCTGGATGCGAATGGGAATATTCCCGCAGATGTGATGCCCGACGGCCTGCATCCGAACGGACATGGTTACGATCTCTGGTTTGCGGCGATGAATCCACTTTTTACTGAGATGATCAAGTGATCGAAAAACCGCTGTCCCGCAAGCTGCCCACTGTTCTTCTATATAAAATTTCTGATGAACTTCAGCTTCCTCGGCAGCAAACAGCATCTTCGCATACCTTTGCTACTCCTGGCTCTGGCCGGCCTGTCTCAGATCGAACCTGTCAAGGGCCAATCTCCGGCCTCTCCCAACGTTGCGGCATCCACTCCTAACGCCCTCCATCTCCCAGCCATCATCGGCGACCATATGGTGCTCCAGCAGAAGCAAGCCGATCCGATCTGGGGCTGGGATGTTCCTGGCACGAGGGTAACCGTGGAATTTGCCGGTCAGTCAAAAACCGCCATCGCTGGCGACAACGGCAAGTGGATCGTGAAGCTCGACCCATTGCCTTCGAATGCTAGCCCTCAGGTGATGCGTATCACCGGTTCCTGCAAGAAGGAAATCCAAGATGTTCTGGTGGGAGAGGTCTGGGTGTGCTCCGGGCAGTCGAATATGGGTTACCGTCTGCGGGACTCTTGGAACGGCGATATGGAGGCGGCGGCCACTCATAACTCTGAGCTGCGTCTCATCACCGTTCCTGCAGACAGGGGAACACAAGTGCTGCTGGACGACTTTTCAGGAAGTTGGTCGCAGGCGAGCCCGTTCTCATCATCGATGTTCAGTGCCGTCGGATTGCTTTACGGCCGGTATCTTCAACAGGTCCTTCAGGTGCCGGTCGGAATGATCAACAATGCTTGGGGCGGCTCCACGGTCGACGCTTGGATCCGTCGTGCCGTGCTCGACAAGGAAGCACGATTCCAAGCTCGGATGCAGCAGGCCGCAAAAAGGGAGGCAGAATTGCTGCCGGACAACGGCAAGGAGGAAAACGATCGTGAATTAGCCAAATGGCAAGTCGCCTGTGATAAGGCCAAGGCCGAACACAAACCACTGCCATTCGGCCCCCCACTTCATTGGCTGCAGAGTCAGAAGCGGCCCGGGAATGCCTTTGCCAGCCTGCTTTACCCTATTCTGGGCTACGGAATTAGAGGCGTGATCTGGTATCAGGGGGAGTCGGATGGTAACCGTCCTTGGGATTACCCCGCGCTCTTTCCCTTCATGATCCAGCAATGGCGATCCGAGTGGAACCAAGGCAACTTTCCCTTCTACTGGTTTCAGCTTCCCAAATATGACAACGGTCAACGAGCCGCCCCCTTTCAGGGCGCGTGGGCCGAGATCCGTGAAGCCCAGACCAAGGCATTGAGCCTCCCTAACACTGGGCAGGCGGTTCTGATTGATCAGGGTGAAACATCAAACATCCATCCTCATAAGAAGGCTGAGGTCGCTGCTCGAATGGCTCGAGTGGCTCTGACCAAGGACTATGGGTTTAAACTTCCGTATCGTAGCCCAGAGTTCAATAGCATCGCTATTTCAGGTAATAAGGCTACGATCACCTTCGATTGCTTTGGTAGCAGGCTTTATCTCTACGATTCACCAAAGGTTCTCGGTTTTGCGATCTGCGGAACCAACCAGAAGTGGGAGCCTGCTCAAGCATCACTTGCAAACGGGAATACGGTTGAAGTCTGGAACGATACTGTTTCGGCTCCTGTCGCCGTCCGCTACGCCTGGCAGAATGCCCCGGAATGCAATCTCTTCTCCAAGGAGGGGCTCCCCGCCACTCCCTTCCGAACAGACTCTTTCCCTCTTTCCACCCCAGAGCCACAGCCGTCGCCCAATCCCCACCCCGAACACTAATGATATAGCCTTGGAGAAATTAGCCTCCGGGTAGTTTAGGTAATTCTGCTGGAGGGTAGTGCGCTAGGGTCTAACACTTGGGCATCGAAGGAAAAACTCTTCGAGAGATCATCAGCTTCTCATCCCATTTTCCCTTCCAACCACTCCACCGCAGCTTTCAAGGACCATCTCCTAAAACCCAGAGACAGCGATTGAACCAAACTCAACGCTTGATTCAGCCTTAAGCCGGATGCTGAAGGAGTCGGGGGCGTTTCCTCGAGTGACAGGGGCAGGACCGCCGCGCCGACCATGCTCGTCAATCAAGAAGGTCTGAAGACCGGCAAGGGCGGGCAGCGTCACAGTCACGACGGCGTCCGTAGGCGATGGATTACTCAGCAGGAAAGTGCCCGCAGCGGTTTTTTCGAGATAGGCTAGACCTGGTTCGCTCCGTTCCATCGCTCCTCCTTGGACCTTGAGCAATGAGCCTCCGCCAAGATAGAGGGCAGTGACGTTCTCGCCTTCCATCCGTACATATGCCTGACGAGCATCAGTAAGGAGTCCGTCCGCAGCATGGTCGCCAGGGCGGAAGGCGGAGAAGCAGAGATCGGTGCCCTGTTTTGTCTCGATCCTAAGCAGACCGTAGCCTGCATGGAGGCTGCCTTCCTGAGTGAGGCACTTGAGATAACCGTTTTTCAGGCCTGAGATATCAACAGCATTGCTGAAAAGAACATCTCTTTGATCAGAGCGGCGTTGCACGATAATTGGCGGTGATTCGCTGGCCTCGCTTCCGGATTTGCTTAAATAGTGACCGTTACCCAGAAAAACGATGGTAGGCGCTCCCCCTGCGGATAGGAAGCGGATGGGCTTTTTTCCTGCTGTAGTCACTGTAGCGTTCCAAGACCCGCCGGTGTTGCCACTGGTCAGATTGCTGATGGCGTTGTAGCCATCCGCGACAGGATCTGGAAAACGAAAAGGCTCGACATGGAGTCCGGTCGCGAGGGTACCGCGAAAGTGCCAGGCGAGGTCGTATGTGTGAGCGGCATCGCTAAGGCCGCCAAATATGTCAGCTAAATAGTTCGGCGTAAGAAAAAGAGCTCTATCCAAGGTAACCCCGGGATAAATCGTCCCCGAGCGGGCTCGTTCGATTCCCATGGTCGATGCGGGACCGTAGACAACTTGCTCGGCGATGGGATCTGGCAGGTTCCTATACTTATACTTGTTGTTGAAATAAACCTGTGATTTATCGTCAACTGACATGGTAGAGTTTGCTAGAGTGGTCCAATACCATTTGGGGTCAAGCGGATGATTGTATGGAAAAATGACCCCAGGGAAGGGCATCAAGATGTCGCCGAGGGCATACAAATCAATGCCAAGCTTTGAGGGATGGCCGTGGCTGACACTGGGGCCATACTCTTGGATTAACTGGGCAACCCCGTCAGCTGTTTGCAGTCGTAGGATACCGTAGCCGGTGGAGTTGAAATTGACGTTAAACGGATGCGAGGATGCGGGAGCGACCTCGGGCAGATCAAGAAAGAGGGAGGGGGGACCTGCGTGGATAGTCATCGAAAGGGATTTGGTCGCATTCCGGATGATGGGGATAAAGCTCTGATCCCGATAACGCCGATAACCGCACTCGAACGAAACCCCCTCCTCGTTGTTAAACCAGGAGCGGTCGTCAAACAGCGCCGCGCGACCCGAATCGTGGAGGGTGGGGAGTGTCATTTTGGAATCGGGATAGGATAGCGCGATTGCCGACAGGAGCAGTCGCTTCAATACGCCATTTCGGTGGCGGTAAAGGTCGATTCCATGGTGCCAAAGAATTTCAGCATCGTTGAACAAGGCGCAGGAGGCGATCTGGATCTGGTAGGTCGGAGATCCTTCGTTCCAGAGTCCGTCCGGGAGGAGTGACTGTTCTCCAAAATGTATTTTGATCAAGCCCCCCGTTGGGGCTTCCTTCGTGCCGTTAGCGCCGTAGAGGGCAGCATTGATAAGTCCGATGTCATCTGCGGCATAGCCCGCCATCAGAACAGCTGAAGCGCAGAGCGCGGAGCGATTGTGCGTCATGCTGAGATAGTCCGGTTTTCCAATGACGGGTGCGCTAAACTCAGCCGCAACAGCTCTGAACAAATCATCCCGGACATGGGCTCGTTCCCGCGCGGTCCATGACCTCAATCCATCAACCATGTCACAGGCGAACCCTGTATTGCAGAGCCAGAAACCATCCTCGAGAAATTGTCCAGTCAACCTCCCGTCAATGGCACTACGATATTGTTTTTCGGTCCAACCCACAGGATGTCCATAGCTGTTGTAACCATCAGCGTAAGCCAGCAGCATCCTCTTGCAATACTCGCCATATTTTTCGTCTCCCGTTAACTGGTACATCATGCCCAGATCGGCCATGTCCTTGGCGTTGGCTTCGTTGGTACGCGCTACCTTCTGAAAGGGTGAGACGTTGGCGGAAAAATTACCCGGATACATCCAACTGCCGTCTGCTGACTTTTGTGGTATTGGAACGTTAAGTGGTTGGATGATACGCTGGTCGGCACGGGCCTTTAATGCTGCAAATGCTTTCTGGGCATTCGAGTTGGTTTTAAGAGCCTGCTTGAGTTCTTCCACGTCCTGACGATCGAGCAACGTGCATGGATGCCCTTCGCTCTGTCTGGGTTGACCGAAAACCTCGACATATTCATTGGTATAGGTCGCGCTGGTCGGTGCAATGTTTGCCTGCAAGAGATCGACCTGATATTGAGCCGGCGATCGGGAAACTTTATCCTGCTGGTCCGCCTGAAGAAGGCACACATCAGAAGCCGTCGAAAGAATGCACAGAAGAAGAACTAGAGGGAGCTCGCCCTTTTTCATTTGGGAATCATTCCCATACAAATACAATTCATGTTAAGAACAAGGTTTTCTGACGTATGATGTCCTTAATTTACTTTGTAGAATGAACTTTCCCTATGTCCGGATTATCACCAGCAATCAGCCGGTTGCAGATTTGAATCCAGCTGACGAATCCCATAATCTGCCTGTTGGTTTGTAATATACTTCATTCCGATGGCCTCCTCTCGCTTTTCTCTTCTCCGATGGCTTCCGTGGTTGCTTATCATCATCGGTCTTGTTGCTTTCCTAAAGTGGCAGAGCGCAGCGCCACCAGTTTATTATGTAACTGGAACGGTTGAGAGGGGAACCCTTGAGGATGCCGTCTCTGCCACCGGCGTTCTGGAAGCCAAGGAGTATGTAGATATCGGCGCCCAAGTCTCCGGCATCTTGCAAAAAATCCATATAGAGATCGGCCAATCGGTAAAAAAGGGGGATCTGCTGGCTGAAATTGACCCAACGGTATTTGAAGCACAGGTGGTTGAGGAGGAGGCGACTCTTAGAAATCTTGAGGCACAACTGGAGTCCGCCAAGGCAACACTGAAGCTTGCTGATCAGCGACTTAATAGAAACAAAAACCTTCTCAAGAGCGATGCCGTCAGTCAGGACGACTTGAATTCCTCACAGGCTGAATATTCCCGCTCTCTAGCAGCAATCGAAGCGCTTACTGCTCAGATCGAGAAGGCCAAGGGAAGCGTCGATGCCAGCAAGGCAAATCTGAACCATACAAAGATCTACTCGCCAATAAGCGGTAGCGTAACGCAGGTTCAGGCCCGCGAGGGACAAACCCTTAACGCCAGCCAGACTGCCCCTATTCTCTTCAGACTGGCCAATCTCGAAACCATGACTATTAAGGCTCAAGTATCTGAAGCCGACGTCGAGCGTATCCATGCGGGTATGCCCGTCTATTTCACAACACTCGGCGATCCCGACACCCATCACGACGGGGTAGTTAGTGTAGTGACCCCAGCGTCGGTCAATACCAACCCTCCGGTCTTTTACAATACCATCTTTGATGTCCCAAATGACAAGCGCACCCTCATGCCAGACATGACAGCCCAAGTCTATTTTCCGATGGTGACGAGAACCAATGTGCTAATCATGCCCTTGGCTGCACTTGATTATGCTAGGCACCAGCTTCCTCTATCCGAACAGAGACCATCATCGTCAAAAGGTAAAAAGGTGCGCCCCACTAAGGTTTTTGTCCTCGGGGATGATGACAAGCCTTATGAAGTAGAGGTCACGCTGGGAATCAAAAACCGCATCTCCGCCGAAGTCATTTCGGGTCTTTCGGAGGATGATGAAGTTGTCACCGGCCCCATGGATCTTGGCCCTAAGTCCCGCCCCAGAGTCATGATTCGTTAAGTGCAATGCCGCCGCCAACGCGTGTAGATACCATTTGTCCCCTTCAGTGATCCGCACCGAGCAAGAACTAGAACAAAGTTCTCCCGCCATTCTCATGGAGGGAATTGTCAAACGATTTCCGGTCGGTGATTCACAAATCGAGGTGCTGCACAATATTTCCATCCGTATCGAAGCCGGGGAGTTCGTTGCAATCATCGGACCATCGGGTTCCGGCAAGACCACTCTGATGAATATCATCGGACTCATGGACACTCCGAGCGAGGGACGATTCGAACTTCAGGGAAAGGATGCATCGAGACTGACACCGGACCAACGCGCGGAGGCACGAGGACGTGTTTTTGGGTTTATTTTTCAGCGTTACAACCTGCTTGCCACCCAGACGGCAATAGAGAATGTCGAGTTGCCAGGGTCCTATATTGGGATGCCGCCGACAAAGCGACGAGAGAGAGCTCTCATGCTCCTCCAGGAACTGGGGCTTGGACATCGAGTAGGTAACAGGCCGACACAACTCTCCGGCGGAGAACAGCAGAGAGTTGCTGTTTCCCGTGCCCTGATGAACGGGGGAAGCATCATCTTGGCCGACGAACCTACGGGTGCTCTTGACACAGCGCGAGGCCGAGATCTGATGCTTAAAATTCATGATCTTCACCGAGCCGGGCATACCGTAATCCTCATCACCCATGATCAGGGAGTCGCAGCGGAGGCCCATAGAATCATCCGCATCGTAGATGGCAACATAATCTCTGACGAACCTACGGACCGAAGACTTCAGGCATCCCAATTATCCGGACATGATGAAGATCATCTCCCCATCCCTGCCACGGTAAAACTTCCGCCTCTGGAAAGAAGAAGAAGGCTGATTCTCTTTGCTGGCCTTATGGAAGCGGCCCGAATGGCTTCCCGCTCCCTTCGAGCCAATCTCTTTCGGACTTTCCTCACGATGCTTGGTGTCATCATTGGCGTCGCCTCGGTGGTCACGATGCTAGCGATTGGTGAGGGGTCACGGCAGAGCATGATGCAGTCCATGAGTCGGATGGGAACTAACATTATTCAGATCATGCCAGGGTCGAAGACGGCACTTCAAAGCGGCACACTGACCCTGCAGGATGTTGCGGCTATCAGCAATCTCAACCATGTGCTGCAGGTGGTACCGATGGTCTTCTCCAGCCAGATTCTCCGTTATCGCGACAGGACTTATGCAACCACTGTCGTAGCTGTGACCCCAAATTATCCCGATGCCCAGAACAGGCTAGTGGTGCAAGGCGAGTTTTTTACCGACAGGGACGACTTGCGACGCGCACCCGTAGTGGTTCTGGGCATGAAGTCATACATCGAGTTGTTCCCAAACGGAGAAAATCCGCTCGGCAAATATATCCTGCTCAACAACGCACCATTCATGGTCATCGGAGTAGTCACAATTCGGGGTGGCAGGGGCGATGGGCGAGACATTGAGGACGACAATGCCTTTATTCCCTTGGACACGGGAGAAGCCCGCATTTTTCGTAGCCAGAATCTCGCTCAAATCAGGGTTCAGGTGGATGAATATAGATATGTCGATTTTGTTCAGGATGAGATCCGAAGCCGCCTCAACAGACTGCGTCAGCAGGAGGATTTTCGTATCTTCAATCAGGCGGCGATGATCGAGGCGACGAGACGCGCCCAGGATACCTTCCGGTTTTTGCTCGGTTCCGTAGGAGCCGTCTCACTTGTCGTCGGCGGCATCGGGGTGATGAACATCATGCTGGTCAATGTTGTCGAACGAACTCGCGAAATCGGTGTCAGGATGGCCTGCGGAGCAAGAAGTCGTGATATCCAGATTCAGTTCCTGACAGAAGCGGTGCTGGTCTGTCTGATGGGAGGGGTTATCGGTGTTGTTTTCGGCGCTGTTCTCTCTTGTGTGATCGTGGTCGGCGAAACAAAGCCCGTTCTTACACTGCTCCCTATCCTACTTTCCTTCAGCGCAGCTTTTTTGACAGGGGTCCTCTTTGGATTTCTCCCCGCCCGCAAGGCCTCCCAGCTTGATCCCGTGGTTGCACTCAGCTCTGAATGACACCATGAGAGCAGCTTTCTCATTTGCGGTCGCGAGCGGATTGATCCTAAGCCTGTGTATTACAGGATGTGCTATCCCAAAAAAGACCCCTCCGTCGTCCCCGGTGTCCATTCCGGTCGGATGGAAGGCTACCAACTCAAGATCGTCGCTGGCACCTTCGGGTTGGCTTGCAACCTTTCATGATTCGAAACTCGACTCCGTGGTACGGGAAGTGCTTTCAGACAATTACGATCTGAAAGCTGCTGCTGCTCGCTTAGAGGGGTCAATTGCCCAATCACGAGTAACTGCTGCCGATCTCTATCCGCAAGCCGGAGTTGCCGCTGCTGCCAGCGTTAGCACCAACACCACTGCTCTGTCTAACAGTTCCGGATTTCAGTATCAGCTCAACCCCGACAACTGGGAATACAGCGTCCATCTAGCATTGAGCTGGGAAGTTGATGTCTGGGGCCGTCTCCGCTCGCTCACCCAGGCAGCCAAATCTGATGCCGCATCGGCCGCATTTACATATGAAGGAGCCCAACTTTCTCTTGCAGGGCAGGCTGCAAAGGCATGGTTTTCTGTCCTAGAGAGCCGAGAACAGATTCGCATCGCCGAACAAACACTAGCCAGTCTTAAAAAAACTCTCGATCTCACGCGTACCAGACACGAGAACGGAGCGGTCTCATCCTTCGATGTCCATCTAAGCAGCGCGAGCGAAACCTCTGCGGAGAACGATCTGGTACAGCGACGCGAAAATTTTTCAGAGGCAAAAAGGTCTCTTGAGACCCTACTGGGCCGCTACCCCTCGGCCGAGATGGATATCGACCATGCCACTCTTCCGAATGTGATCCCGCAAGTACCATCCGGTCTCCCCTCCGAACTACTGCTCCGTCGCCCAGATTTACGCGCAGCCGACTGGACTCTCTTCGCTTCTGAAAACAGAGTCTTCTCGGCCAGAACTGAGCGACTGCCCCGGATTGCCCTCACGGCAACGGCCGGCACTCCATCGGTACTGCTCCAAAATATTACCAATGAACAGAACTTCATCTATACACTGGCCGCCAATCTCGCCGAACCGATACTTGATGGCGGACGGATTACTTGGAATATAAGGCTGAATAAGGCCGCTCGTGCTGAGGCAGCAGCAACCTATGCCCAGCAGGTACTTAAGGCTTTCAGGGAAGTTGAGAATGCCCTTTCCAACGAGGCCTCACTCTTTTCGGAGCAACTACTCCAAGAGAAGGCCCTCGGAGATTTACGTGAGGCTTACCGTATCGCCAATGTACGATATAAATCCGGGCAAATCGACATCGTTTCCCTCTTGCAGGCCCAAAACAGCATGCTCGCTGCCGAGAGCTCGCTGGTGCATACGAAACTCCTGCGACTGAATAACAGGATTGATCTCTATCTGGCCCTTGGAGAAAGCGTGGGTCCCCGAACTCCGGCAATGCGATTTCGTGACTCCGCTCTCACTTTGCCTTTGCCCGGTGCTTAGGAACGTTTGCCTAATGCTTTGCTAATCCCGCCCGAAAATCGCCGATCCAATCGGCCACCCACCCTGCCATTGCCCGGCAGAACTCCAGAAAACTGAGCCCATTTTTCGCGAAATCCTCTCCAAAAGTACGGAGACTTACCTCCCTTGCTGTTGCAAGGAGCAGACAGGTAATGATCAGAAGGTTTATCAGATAGATCATCATCAAGGAAAAAAAAGTCCCTCCATAGTGTAGGTCGGGTTGCCCCTTTGCTATGAGCAGGCAGGTAAAAATCAGATGGAAGGCCAACGTGAAGCCGAGCAAGAGGAAAAGAATCCACCGATACGAGCTGATATCCGCCACAAGTGAAGCAGTCCCATAGAGTGTGATGACAAGCAGGCTGTAAATAGGGAAGAAGTAGGGAGCCAAGGCAATCCATGTATTCACACGGTCCGTCAGCACATGACCTCCTTCAAGGCTGACATGGAAGTGATCGGCGACTCGGCCTCCGAAAAGCTTCGCCCAAAGGGCATGAGTGACCTCATGACCGAATACATACGCATACATGAGCGCATTCTGCGGGGCGATCAGATAGAGGACTACGAACAGAATCATTCCTGCTGCAAAACAGCCGAAAGATTGCGTAGCTAGCAGACCATGGGAGATGGATGTGGTAAATGCCTGAAAAAAAGTCTGGGTAAGGATCCAAGCAAGTGGGGTGAGGAAGAGGGCGACGATAAATTTGACCAATGACTTGGGAACCACTGGCTGAAGCTCTTCAGGATGTTCTGCCCTGATATCGCTTTCTTCGGGAAAGCGAGAACCGTCATCTGGGTACAGGAGTCGGCTATCGTCTTCCCGTGAACAGGGAGTCGGCGATGAACCATCAGCTCGTGATCTGGGATCCGGAAACAAATCGCTGGTTAGCCTATCCGAAGCATGAACCCGAATACGATTCCCCGTCCTCGTCTTGCTGCCTCCTCCGAGACCATCCTTGCCCTTGTTCGAGGAAGGGCGAGCCATTGCTTTCCGGGGTATTTACGCCTCTTAGGACCGGCCCATGTAGGCACCGGTGCGGGTGTCTACCTTGACAATCTCGCCCTCCTTGATGAAGAGGGGTACTTGGATGACCTTGCCAGTCTCCAAAGTTGCAGTTTTCATGACATTGCTAGCCGAGTCGCCCTTCACTCCCTCAGGGGATTCGGTAACCTTGAGGTTTGCCGATGAAGGGAGTTCTACTGAAACCGCGCGCCCCTCGACGTAGAGGATTTCCACCTGCATATTCTCGGTAAGAAAATCCTTTGCGTCGCCGATGAGTTCGGGTTGTAGGGTGATGGTCTCGTAGCTCGCTGGATCCATGAAGTGGTATCCTTCCTGATCTGAATAGCTGAATTCGAGCTTGGTTCTCTGGACATCAACCAGATCAACCTTTTCGGTTGAAGAGAATCGGATGTCGGCCGACTTGCCTGTCCCGATGTAACGAATGATAAGTTGGACGAAAGCCCTGAGATTGCCTGGTGTGCGGTGAGCTACTTCAAGAACAATTGCGGCATTGCCGTTGTATTTGATGGCCATTCCCTTGCGGAGGTCGTTTGCGAGTGCCATGAGCGATGAATTTTACTTAGAGAAGTTTGAGTCTGGAGAGATCTTGGGAATCGACCACACCGAGGGGTTTCCCTTCGGCATCAGTGACCACAAGGTCGTCAATGAGATGCTGTTCTAACACTATGAGAACCTCTCCGGCAAGTTTGTCGGCATTGATGGTGACGGGATTGGCCGTCATGACTTCCGCGACACAACGCCCTCCAATCGCCGGATCGGATGGAAAACGTCGCGCAAAATCCCCGTGCGTGAAGATCCCTTCCAG
>Ga0007854_10000164_pt1 | contig 47844 bp, 46 predicted proteins | sample CryBogCBH12Aug08_FD_60382 | JGI IMG/M metagenome (GOLD analysis project Ga0007854, IMG submission 60382) | Freshwater microbial communities from Crystal Bog, Wisconsin, USA - CBH12Aug08 | ecosystem: Environmental > Aquatic > Freshwater > Lake | place: Crystal Bog, Wisconsin, USA | collected... | reverse complement strand
TTTTTTTCGCTCAACCATGCGTTAAAATTATCCAGTATTGAGCGGAGTAAATGATTAACGTGTTTTGTTTCCCAGACGTAATCTCGCTGGATTTCTGGAATGACCAATTGCTCTATGTGCCGGTTGCCAAAAAGCTCGGCCAAACTATAACGGCCTGTTCTCATGCCTTTTCCTCCATCAAATCCTTTAGGCGGCGCGCAATTTCTTCTTGGTGCTTTTTGATGTTCTCTCCCGACCAAACCTGAAGGTTGTCGTCCTCCCCGCCAATCATCTTGCTGAAAACCTCATAAGTGTGACGGGGAACAAAACTGCCTTGGGCTATACGGTTGCGGATTATCTTTCGCTTTTCGTTAAACATTTTACATCCCATCGAGGAGTTGTCCTCGGGAATCAGCAGGCAGAGATTTCCGATTTGATGTAACAGCGGCACTGACCGGAGGAGTTCGTTAATTTTTCCCCCAGGGTCCGACTCCTCTTTCGACTGTGCAATTTTATCGATGCTTTTTGCTATTTCACCGCCAAGGACTTTTTCGTTATCCTGAGTGAGAATAGCAAGAGCAGCCTTATTCTGGGCTTCAGTTAAATCTGCCTCCTTACCAAATGGCGTCTGCGGGAAAATGTGTTCCAGGGTCCAGTCTTCATCCTGATAAGCATGAAAGTTGAACCGCCCGTCATTCACCTTTTGAAAGACGCTTAGAGCAAGGAGAATGGATTGAATCTGGGGATTGTTCTCACCGTATTTTAGCTTGTCAAAATTTACGTTGTTAGGTCTGCCTACATCCCCATTCGTTTCTTCGCTGCCAAAGAGGATACTCTTGCGCTGGTCGTACAATCCGTTAGTAAATTGGGCCTTTGTCTTGCAACCGAGCTGTTTGACAATGAAAGACACGCGATTAGCGTCCTTTTGGTGCATTAGGCAGTAGCCCAGCAAGTGAAAGCTCTGATCGTTTGCATGCCAGTCCTGCATTCGAGAAAAAGTGTTTACCAGCAGACGAAATACCTCCTCGAAATCGTGCTGCCGGAGAAAAAATTCGAAAAGAAGTTTCTCGTCCCCATTGTTACTTTTTACCGCCTTAAAGGGTTCAGGCAACTGTCGGGCAACAAGTTCCAATAGACCGATCATTCCGTCATTGAAAGCACGAAAATAAAGCGACCGGATTTCTGGAAGTTTGGTCCAGTGGATTAACTCATCCCACTTCCGGCCCAACTGTATTCGCATCTCAAGGATCTCGCGATACCTGCGTGGGTGGACCATTTTGGAATTACGCGCCACCCTCGTCAGCATTAAACCCTTGATGAGTTCGGTTTCTGTCAAAACAACGCGGTTGCTATTGAGGTTGCCAAAAATTTTTTCCCCTGAAACATGGGCTTCCACCGCGTTGACCATAAGCTTCACATCTTCAAGCACGAACTTGTTGAAGCTGACAATTTGTTCATTATTTAAAAAAACAGAATCCGAAGATCGGGTTGCTAATTCGTGGACGCAACGCAGTGTAGCACATTTGAGATAGAATATGTCTTGCTGTTTTTCACGATCGACTTCTTGAGCGTTTTTAAGTCTGTCAAAAGACTCCGAAGTTTCCGCTAATTCTTCAACTGACTTAATCCACCTCGCGACCAAGGTATCCAAAGTCTGGTTTTCGTGACGGATGCTGTAACGCAGTTTGTTTTCTGTGATACTTTGGCTAATCGACTTGTTGATTTGGAAGTTAAGCACTTGGATTAGAATGAATAAGGTGGTCAACCTTTGCTGACCATCAATTACCTCCAAAAGCCATCCATTATCACCGTCGCGAATCTTTTTGACCGTAATAGCCTGAAGGAGGTATTCTTTTTTCTTGCTGCTCCAAGCCTGCTTCAGGTCGCTAAAGAGTCGTTCAACCGGCTGGCCATTTTCCGAACCCCACTTATAACCACGCTGATAAGGCGGTATACGATAGGCGATACATCCATATTGATTCAAACACCCTGCTGGGTTTTTTTCATTAAAAACGCCCTCAACATTGTATATCAGTTCGCTCATTTTTTTCTAAAACACAACTTCCATCGTGAAGTTTCAAGCACCTAACCATTTGAATTTCCGCAGGTCAACAACATAACAAAGTCATTGTTGCCGTCACATTCTCATCGCAGTCCATTCCGCCTGCTAAAAAACTGCCAGACCCTCACCATGGCAAACGTATCGAGACTGCAATAGGCCAGCAACTGCTTCTCAATCTCGCTTTTCCGTTCTTTGGTCGTGCGGGGCTGAATCGCCTCACAGAACGCTTCCATGGCCGCACCGCCCTCTTGAACCCCTTCAAGATTCTCATAGCTCAAGTCCGGGGCAATGGCCGGCAACACCGCCTTAATGCTCCAAGTTCCATGCTGACTTGGGTGGTAGTAGCGGTTACGGGCAATCGGCAGTAGATCGACAATTCTGTCCAAGATGCCTTGCAATGATCGTGCCAAATCAGGAAACCGTTCGGCCAGTTCGCGAATCCGGGTCGCCTCGAACGAACTGTAGACGAACACTGGCCCCGTCTTGCCGCAGGCTGATATCAATGCCCTGGCAAAGGCTTCCGATGGGTCATTGCCCGAGAGATCGAGGAATTCTTCATGTGTGAGCTCGCCAGATTCAGCCAAGACGTGAAGACTGAACTGGAAAACCAAGTGTTGATAGGGTCGCGTTCCTTTCCAGATCGGCACGGGGAATTGAATGCTTTCAAAATCCAGAAAATAAGCGGGGAACCCGTGATCCGCGAGATCGGCGGCGGCACCAACAGCGTCAAAATACACCGTGTTGGCCAGCGTGTGCTTTTTTACGATTGCCTGCATTTTGTTCAGCAATTCATCGGGAACGCCCCGCAGGTCATCAACGCCCTGTTCGGCAAGTTTGTCCCGCTTGGCCGAAGAAAAGCGCGGAAGCCAGAAAACAGGATATTCCGGCGTTGGAATGTCTTTATTGCAATAGTCGCAGAACCCACAATCAAACGGACTATGGCATTGGTCGCCGACTTTAACGACTGGTTCCGATTGCTGGGCAACAATCTTTTGGGCCTCACCAACCCAGCCTTGGACCTCATCAAACCGGGCAAACGTTTCTGGCGTAAGGTCGTTTTCCAACAGGATTCCACGGTAATCCTCGTTACCCGGGTAAACCCAAGAGGTGTCGATGTGCGCCAGGGAAACCGATTTCAACTTCACCCCGGCGGCCAGTGCCACGAAGGATTGGACGGCAATGTCGTCCCAGTGATAATCCTTGATGGAAGCGGAGGATTTGACCTCGACCATCTTCCAGGCGGTTTGACCGTTCTCGACCTCAGGGAGCATCACATCAGCAAAAGCCAGCGCCCCCTTGGCCTTGAACCCGGCTTCAAAAATGGGTTGTTGGGATTCCGCAAGCAATTTTGCACTGCGCGCAAATGCGCCTTCAAAGCCTTCGGTTTCAATGTCAATCACAGCACCTTTTCCCTCCGGGTCGTAGAGGCGTTTGGCGATGTCGCCAACCTGATATCCCACCTCAAACCGCATTTGCGTATCGGACGAATCCTCCCGTAGTTCTGGTTTATGGACTTCCAGCCAGAGCCGCTTGGGGCATTGACGGTAAGCCATCAGCTTTGATTTGGAGAGTGGTTTCATAATTTGGCCCGCACAATTAGGTTCATTGTCATGTTTCGCTGGTTCACTGCCTGGCCCTTTCCTTCATCTTTTGCACTGCCTCGACTGCGCTTTGTCTGGCAGTCTGCGCATCGGGATAAGTTCTTGTGCCTTCTTTTTCGTTTATCCACAACCGGAATTCGCCCGACGGGAGTTTCTCCGCCGTCACTCTATACCCATCCACCATGATGGTGCCTTCCGGCACGATGAGTTTGTCGATCAATTTTCGGAGATAATAAAACCCAGCGGCACCGGCGGCGCCGATGGCGAATTGCTCGGCGGCTTCCTTCCGGTCTTTCTTCTGGATTGCCTTGACGCCTCCCAGAACACCCCCGACCGCCAGCAAGCCGCAAATGGTTAAGAGAAGAGCCAGAACATACTTGGTTGGAATTATTACAATCGTATGAACGATGTTGGAATTTGCGGCCTGCGTTTTTCTGACGGAAAAAAACAGAAGCAGAAAACTTACTGCTTTCAGCGTCCCGCTGACCGCGCGGTCAAAGCCATAATCAGGGAATCCGAATATAAAAAGCACCGGGAAAATAAAGGATACGACCAGATCGAGCTTTCCATTGTAAACAATGGCTTTTTGCTTAAGCCCTAAAATCGTCCCTGGAATTGCCAGCAAGAATGCAGCAATCAAGACAATGACGAACAATCCATTTAGATTGTCACTGGTCATAAGTTATTTCGGCCCGGTTTTGCCGGTTTGGTTTATAGCGCTGGCTCGTGAAAACCTCTTGACCCATCTGGGTGGTGCGGACAATGGGAGGCAGTCAAGCTGGGGAGGCTGGAATTGCCTGCTTCAACAATATTATAGTTTTGTCCATTGATGATGCCCGCCAGAAGGGCAATTAAATGCGCTGGGCATGGACTTTGATTGGACGAGCAACGCACACTTCTTGCATTGATAATTCGAACTGCCAACTTCTCCGAGGTCTGTCCATTGGTGATGACCTCCTCCGGGACAGTTAAAGGCACTTGGTAGCGAAGCGTTCTGGATGTGTGTATTGCATTTATGGCACAGGTAGTTTTTCATATTTTTTTTATTTACTTGTTTTGTTAACTCCGAAATTTCTTGTTTAGTTTGTTGGCAATCAGTTTTGAGCGTTTGAATCAGTCACATTGGCCGGCCCCGGCTCGCCTCATGGGTGTTTGACAGAATTCCACTTCATTAGCAATCTGCTTTTTTGCTCCATCGTCAATTGCGTAGTCTCATCGTGGTTGTCCTTGTTCGTATACCAAACCCATTTCGGAAACCCCGGCTGATCCGCGTCAGCCGGAAGCAACCGGTTGCCATCGATTCGGTTCAGGCGATAAACCCAGAAGTTGTGATCACGACCGTCGCGGGTTTTCTCGCCGTCATTGCTGATCAGGTCGTTGAAAATGAAATAGACCGGCCCATGGGCATTGAAACGAACCAAGTCTTTGTTTCCGAAGGCATACAGGTAAAACGACGCGGCCCGGTAGCCGGCCTTGCCGGAGAGCAGAAAGGTCACTTCGCTGCCATCCGCCGCGAGACCACAGCCGCCGGACCAGACATTGACCATGAAATCCGGCTGGCCATCGCCGTTCAAATCGCAGGAATACACCTCCAGCTGGGAGGTCATCATGCTGTTCGTGAAGGGTGCCGGCATCAGGTTTTTGCCGTGGGCATTACGGAGGCTGATTGCCCAACCGTTGGTGGTGCCGTGCAACGCCAAAGTGATTTGCGACTGGCCTTGCCCGGCGGCGCGAAGGCGGTATTCCTGGACGGCTCCGTCAGGATTTTGAAAATCATTGCTTGCCGGCGGTTTGACTTCACGCACCAACTCACATTTGTCCAACGTCACCGCCGCGGGTTCATGTCCCGGTGGAAACGGTCCGTAATTCGTTGGATACGCCAGCACCCGATCCGCCAAACTAAAATGGAGTAATGCCACCATTGTGGCCGTGGTGAAACTGGTGGAAATGGTTTTCATTTTTTATCGCTGTTAATTAGCAACCGCAAGCGGTCGGATGCATTCGTGCGCGTCAACATGGTGTTGAACGAATAATTCAACGTGCCGCCAATGGCGGAATGACTGACACACAACAGCGCATCGTCGTATCCATCATGGTCAAAATCACCATAAGCCAGGACCGTGAGCGTGATCAGGAAGCCGTCCGCAGACAATTGGATGCTGTTCGAGGTTTGTTTGACAAGCTTGGTGTCCGGGTAAAATTCCAGCCAGGATTTACCGGCTTTGGTGGCTTGGGCGGCGGCTTCAACTTCCTCACTGCTGATTTGCGGCCCCAAAGCTAGCGGAAGCCATTGCAATAGCTGGCGGTTCATGGGCAGTGGACGGACACAGCTTTGTCTGGCCGGGATGGCGTGTTCCCAGAAAGGAATGATGCCCCGTTCGGAAACAAACCAGCCAGCCATGCCTAAACTCATTCCATCGGCAGGCTCATAGCCTGCGGAAGACAAGCGATCAAATTCCCGCCACGTTGCTACCGTCACTACGTTGGTGATGCCTTCTTTGGTCATGCCGATCCCACCGCCCAATTGCCTGACCGGTTCATCCTTGAGTTGCTCCAGTGTGAGGCTGGTTGGCCAATCCACCGCCGCCGTGTGGCAGACAGGAAATTCTCCTTTTGAATTCTTGGGGGGAAGCGTAGTGCAACCGGTTTGGACTAAACAGGCCGCAAGGGTAAACGCCGTGGCGAGTTTGGCATGAATCTTTTTCATTTCATTATTTCAGTCTGCGTCCCGAATTATTTCGCATTTTTCTGGTCTGTTTTCGAAAACCAAACAGTCAGATTTCAATCACATTTCCCGGTTCAAAGCCGCGCACCCCTTCATGATGATACCCGCGCTGGTTGCTGTAGATTCGCGTTGAGCCGATTTTAAAATCCACGTTGTAATGCGTGTGGCCATGAATCCAAAGCGGAATGCGACTGGCTTTGATCAACGGATTCAAATCCGAGGCAAACGCGGCGCTCAATAGGTCGTCGGCGTATTGCGATGAAAGGGACAGGGGACTCGGCGCATGGTGGGTCACGACAATCGTGCGGGCCGGATCGTGGCGGTCCATCCGCCGTGTCAGCCAGCGGACCGATGCGGCGTGACGTTTGGCCGAGTCCTCGGCACTAAACAACTGGTGGTCCTCCGGCTTTTTGATCAGCCAGAAATCATTCATTTCCTGATTGGCCAATAACATGGCCTCGCGGGCATCGGGACCGAGTTGGAAATCCGTCCAGAGCGAACAACCCAGAAAGGTAAAGCCCCCAATTTCAACGGCGTTGTTTTCCAGCACATGCACATTGCTGTTCTTGGCTTCGTGCCGGAGTTCCTGAATCAAACTCGGCATGGTATGATTGTAGAACTCATGATTCCCTAGCACATAAATAACTGGGCAATTCCGGAAAGTTTTTTTGGCCCACTTCAACCCCGCCGTGCCCTGATGAATGTCGCCCGCCAGCACCACGACGTCGGCCTTTTTTGGCACCGGCTCAATGATGCAAGATTCGAGATGGAGATCGCTGAATACCTGAAGTTCCATAATTAATTTCTCATCATGTCATCTCAAATCATCTCAAATTGTATAAATACAACACGGTGGCCCATCCCGATGGCAAGGCTTGAGGTGGTTCTGGCAATTTTTCGGCATACACACAAACCATTAACAACATATGATGGGCATGAAAAAATGCCTCCACAATTGGCCGCGTATGTTTCAGCCAGTTGGCGTTGTGAGACATCTCAAATTCCTTGCCTGTGCCTTCGGCGACGATTTTTAAAAAGTCTGAATTCAGTTTGCGGTGTGGCAATAGCGCCTGCAATGCCGCGACAATTTTCAAGGTCGCCGTTTGCAGACCATAAACCTTGAAGGATTGATGATAGAAGCGATAAATCGGATCTTGGTAGCCCCAATGATCGAAGTTGGCTGAAAGCAGCGCCTTGAGTTCGGGGAGCCTGCGCTTGGCGGCTGACAACAATTTTCTATGCTCCTTGGGGCATTTCCACGGTGTTTTTGTTGCCGCCGCTTTTTCTAACGCTGGCTGGGTGCGAGCCGGCGTTTTTCCTTTTGGCTTTCTAACCCTGCTTGATTTTTTAGTTTTCATTTCATGATTCAGCCGTAAAGACAGTAATGGCGGCCGGGTTCGGACAGAATCGCCCGAAGCAGACTTTCAACGGTCTTAATCGTCGGGGTTTTCCCGGTGAGCTTCGCATTGGAGGCGACGCGAATCAGCGCGCCTTCGAGTCGACGGACGTTGGTGTGGATGCGCTGGGCGAGAAACCGGATGATGTTCTCCGGCAACACGAAGTCCATCGCGCGCGCCTTCTCCTGGAGAATGGCAACGCGCGTCGCCATATCCGGCGGCTGGATTTTGATGACCAGCCCCCATTCAAACCGCGAGACGAGTCGGTGTTCCATTCCGTGGATTTCACTGAGCGGGCGGGCGCAGGTTAACACGATCTGCTTTTGCGCCGCTTGGAGCGTGTTGAAGGTGTGAAAAAGCTCTTCCTGAATCCGCTCCCGGCCGGCCAGCGACTGGATGTCGTCAATCAACAGCAGATCATTCTGCCGGCATTGCTCGCGGAATTTTTTAATCTGATTGGCCTGGATGTATTTGATGTATTCATTCGTGAAGCCTTCCGCTGAATAATAGGCCACTTTTAATCGCTTTTGGCGGCTGCGCTTTTGGTGGCCGCCAACGTGATTGCCGATGGCGTGAAGCAAATGGGTTTTTCCGAGTCCAGTGCCACCAACCAGAAGCAATGGATTATACGCTTCGCCCGGAGTGTCGGCCACCGCCTTCGCGGCGGCAAAGGTCAGGTTGTTGCCCCGGCTCACCACAAAGGTGTCGAAGGTGTTCTTGGGATTGAAACGCAACGGAATATTAAATGATTTCATTTTTTACGTTCAGGTCTGCCATTCCGGGGCATAATCATTCTCTTCCTTGCCAAAGGTCCACGCCACGGCCTGCCGGGCGCGCTCCATCTCCGGCGGCACGCGCAGGAAGTAATCTTTGAAACTGCCGTCCGGTTCCGGTGTGGCGTTGACCACCTTGACCATCACCAGCGGCTCATCGACCGGGGTGTCCTTACGGTAGAGGATGCCAAAATCATCCCGATGAATTTCCTCCGCCCTCGAATCCATCAGGAAGCGTTCGATCCCGTAGCGTTCGATCATCACCCGCCGCACCTCGGAATTGTCCTCGGTTTCAATCTCAAGAGCGGTGATCATTTCCATGGAGAGCACCACTCTTTCCGGCACGCGCACCCCATGGAGGGCATAGACGGAAAACCCATCGGGATAGCGGATGGCCGGCCCGGTTTCACTGTGCAGACGTCCTTGGTCATCCAGCCGAATAAATTCCGGGCGGGCGGAAATGAATGCCCAGTCCCAGAAGAGCACTGCCCAGCCACAGCTTTTTGCCAGATCAATGGATGGAGTCAGGTTTGAAATGTCGATGCCCAACCGGCCGAGAAAATCATACCACGCCAGTGAAACATCGAATTGTCCGAAGTCGTCTCTGAATGGCCACGCCCGGAGTCGCCCGACCTGTTCGCCCAGGGGATGCTGGATCTGGTCGCGGACTTGGAGGAGAAATTGCCCGAGGATCAGACTGACCGTCTTTATCTGATTTTGAACGTCAGCTTCCCCATGAATTTGTTCGGCAACGTATTTAAATAGTTGTTTTCGGACGGTTGCGAGAACTTCCGCGCGAATATGATCGCTGAACTGCAGTTCCTGCACCAACTCGGCGACCGCCAAGTTCAACCGGGATTTTTCATGAGCGATGTCTACGGTGGGGCGGCGCAGGGCTCGTTTAAGTTGGGCGCTAAATTGGCCGTCGATTTTGGCTCTGAATTGGCGGTCGACTTGATGGCGAACCTCGCCACTGTTTGGATCGGTGACTTGATGTTGGACTTTCTCACCTTCCAAACGTAATACCGAGATGGTATTCGAGATCTGAAGCGGGCTATCGAGAAAAACAAAGTTTTTGGGGGACGGCCGGTTTGTTAAGGCATACAAACGGCTCACAATTTCGCGGACCTGCGCCCGGTCGACCGGCGTGGTATCCCGAGTAATCTTCAGCCAATCATCCCGGACCAGCGGCATCAAGGCGCACTGTTCATCAATTGATTTTTCAATTTTCATGGTTAATCCGCCACGTTGCGGATGGCTGCCGGTGAATACTCGCGTTGCCGAACAATGCGATAATTACCGGCGGGCAATTTGATATCGGCATGCTCCTGATGCGTCACCACCCCGCCAGCGGGAAGTGAAACAAACAGTTCGCCGGCGAGTTGGGCCGGCTTCTCGTTGGCGGTGGAGATTTCCCCGGTTTTCCACCAGTCGGCGGGATCGGTGATTTCCAGAGCGTGGTGATGGCCGGTGACTTCGCCATGCGCCAAAATGATGCTTGTGGATTGGTGCTGTTTTTCGGCAGTGGTGGGAATGGTGGCGATGCGCTCAATGAGCACGTCACCTTGACGGTAGTGATGGCTGATGATTTTTTTCATAGTTTATTTATGTGTTTCCTGCATGGCAGGTCTTCGTCCGGACGAGGTTTGGCACTTCAATACCAACGTAGCTTGTGCCTGGTATCGGTGCGAGGATGTGGATGTGCTCGGCCTTGAGGGCGGCGGCGATGTTGTTGGCGCGCACGGTGATTTTTTCCAGCTTCACGCCGGGCGCTGGAATCAGTTCATAGCGCGTGATTGTTGGGTTGAGGGTGATGTTACCCAGTGAAACTTCGATGTCGAACAGGGCGAGCGTTTGTTGGATGAGTTGCGCTTTGACCAAGAGTATTTCCTTTGATTTATTGGATTTTTCACCTCCGCTTGGTTGCTGGCGAAGAGTCGGCGAAGACGACTGATATTCGCCGGTCAATTTTGCGACGGGAGAATTTAAGGATTCAGGAGTGCTTCCCATAAGTTTGTAATTTGTCAGGTTTTGGGGTTTCGCTGTTCCTTTGCCATCTGTTCAATTCCTTTGAGCATTTTATCATCTTCGATATAGAACACCTCCGGGCACACAAACGATGGTCGGTTTATCCGCGTCGCGTTTACAATTAGTTGCCCCAGACGCCAATCTGGGTAACCTCGCCAAACCTTTTCCAGCGCCTTCAATAAATCTGCGATCCTTTTGGGGTCTCGTGTTGGCCGGTTGACCATTCTTTTGACCAGTCGCTTAATCTCGGGCTGGACGTCTTTTTTTGGTGCGGAGGCTTTAGTCATATAGCAATGGGGCTGTTAAGCCCGAACCGCGAAATGGGCAAGGGTTCCTAAGACAATACGGATGGAAGCTTTGGTTTGGGGCGTGAGGTTGCGGTCCACCAGTTCGTCCAGCTGCAATTTCCAAATCAAATCATAATTGAGGTCGTTGAAGCGGATTTCCACCTGACATTTTTCATCGAAATTAAGCAGGGTGGCGACTTGATCCAACTTTTCCTTCGATCGTCGTTCCACTTCAGAGCTGGTGGTTTCATCGGTTAAAGAGGACTGAAGGTTCAAAGCACTAGTTTTGGCAGCATCGTCAACTACCACTGCCGGGAACTCTTTGAGGATTTGGGCCGGTGAGCTGTCTAGCCCCGTTTGCCCACTCGGCAAAGACAGAACCAAATACCCATTTATTATTGGGTATTTCTTGCGAAGCAGGCCAAATTGCCCCTTGGCGGCGGCGACCGCCGCTTTCAATTGTGCACTGCTAATCATAGTGAGTTACGCGGCGAAACCCATGCGCTGAGGTTTAATCTCATCGGTTTCATGACCGGCAAACACTTCCGCCAGTGAATAATCCCGGGGCTGGGGTAATTTCCGACCGATGCTCTCAGCCAGTCGGGCGGCTTGCGCGTAGTCCAACCGCTCAAAGACGCGATGGCAGACCAACCGGCCGGGTCGGAGCAGGGCGGGATCAATGTCCGAAGCCGAACAGTTGATGGTGCAAATGATGTGGAGGCGCAGGAAATCCGCCAGCATACCGTCGGCGAGGTTCAGCAGTGCGTTCACTTGATCCCGGTTGTCATTGCCCCGGGTCATCAAAGCCCCGTCCGAGTCTTCCAGCACCACCACAAATTTTTTGTGGGAATGATATTGCCGCTGGTCGGCCCAGAACCCGATGAACTCGGGCTTGGAAAGGATGCCCATGGAGGCCGTCGGGATGAAATAAAACCGGTGCGACTCTTTCAACACCCCCATGAGATGGCGAAGGTATGAGGTTTTACCCGTCCCCGGCTTGCCTTCGAGGATGGTCAGGCCATTGGGACGGTCACACAGCTTGGCCGCATAATTTATGTGCCATTCTTCACTGCCGCGGCCGTAATGAAGATTGAGTGCCTCCGGCTTGAGAACGCTGCTGGCAGACAGGGAGACTTCCCGAGTCGTGATAATTTCCCCCTCAAACTGGAGGAGGTAAAATTTTCCGCCCTCCTCGACGGGTTGGGGTTTGTGGTATTTTTTGCTGAACTCGGTCACCATTCTCTCCGCCTCACCAGCGGTGACCGCAAAGCTTATAATCCGGGTTGCGTCGGCGTAAATAAAAGCTCGGGGACCGAACCGGAAGGTGAGATCATCCCATTCTTTCTTCGGTTCCTTGGCATTGGGCGAGGGCAGCTTGCGGACGGAGCGAAACAGCGAGCCGGCATGATCCGCCACCATCGGATCCAGATGCCATGAACCATATAACCGGCAGGCATGCAATTGCCCGGTGCCAAAGGCCGACATCACCGGGATGTGGGGCCGGCGATATTCCTCGGCGAAGGGATTGCCCTCAGCGATATCGCATATCGTTCTCGGGAGCTCAAGATTTGCGTCCGGCGGAATGGCCGATCCGGGAACGGGTTGGATTTGGACTGTGGTCGTGGTCAAAGATTCGGGTGCTTGGTTCATAAAGTGACTTTAAATTTTTCGTCACAGCATGCACCGCTACCGACCACTGCACAAAGGAAGTGAATGTCCCCAAACCCTGTCCCGAATCAGAGAATTTATTTGGTTTTTGCCACCAGCCGCTTGTTCTTAAATTTGGCCCGGAGACGACTGATACGTTTGGGACTGGTGCCCGCAACCCAGCCCAGGCCCGCGCAGATGAATTCGTGCTTCTTTTCGCCCCGTAAACCGCGCTCCAAAGCCTCCCGGTCGAGTTGTCGCAACTTCTCCACGTCCTTGATTCCTTGGACCATTCCTTCAGCCAGCGCCGGGCCTTGACGACCATGAACGCGGACGCGGTGGAGCTTGGTAATTTCATCCCACTGGATATCGCGCTTGGGATCAAAGCTCCAATAGGCGGGGATGTGGATCATCGTCCCGAACGGCGTCAGGTTGACCGACAGTTTGAGAAGCAAGGGTTCGTCGTCCTGCATTCCAAAAAGATGCCAGCGCAGGCAGAAGGCGTCGAAGGCCGCCTGAAAGGCTTCCTTGCGCCGGTGCAGGTTGACCGAGAATTCCGTGCGCAGATTGCGCTCCGTGCACATGGTGCGGCGGATCACGCCTTTATGTTCACAGAATTCTTTGACATCGAATTCCGCTTTGATGCGCTTCCATTGGCGGCGCAGTTCGGGGTCGGCCTTGATGTCGATTTCGTTCTGCGAATATTTGGCCTGGGTTTTGATCAGGTTCTCATAGGTGCCGGTCTGAACGTGCCGCTCATGGTCGGCCGCCGCCGCGCACACTTTCTCATCGGGCGGAGTTGGCAACAAGTCGATGATGAGGCGCTGATGGGAATTAAGCTGTTTGCCCTTTTCCAGAACGGTCAGGCAATCTGCCAACACATCCTGGAGGTTGAAGGGCCAGAGCGTGATCGGGACGAACTGCCACTGGTAGAGACCGCGTAGTTGTTGAACTGCGGCATTGTTCAGTTTCGGGAGTGCGACATGGTAACGCTGGAGGACTGGCTCAGCCTCACCAGCGCGGTCAAAAGCGCTGCCTTTGAGTCTTTCCAGATCCAGTTCGAGTGCGGTGGCCATGGCTCGGTTGCAGAGCCGAGCATAACAGGTCAGTTAGGCAATTCCAAGCGAGGACAATGAACGTCATTGATTTAACAACTTATGAAATAAACAAACCGAATTATGTCGGCTTGCTTTGAACCCACGCCACAAAGAGCCGCTTCCCATAAGGATTGGCAATTTCAATTAGGGTATTTTTTACCGGTGTTCGCTCAAATAATTGAACAAATTTACAAAAGTCGCCGTAGTGGTTTTCGGTATCGTTTGCATTAAATGATTGGACAATCATAACTGCATAAGTGGCATGAAAACGTTTAGCTTCGATTACAGATGATGCCGTCCTATGCAGAAGCTGATAACGAATTTCGTCTGGAATCGGTTTCTGTAATCCAAGGTTCTTCGTAATGTCGGCCAGTCTCGTTGCGCTACCAGTTGCTGATGTTTTTTTCTTCCATTCCCCAAGCGGCTTGTCAAAGTCTTCCTTCGCTTTGCCTTCAACCATGACTGAAATTAAGCTATCTGAACAAGTCATTAAGGCAAAAACGTCGTTTTGCGATGGCCTTCTTCCTCCAGCAAGTTTAACTTTATATTCTGGTATCACTAACGCGACTGATGCATCATGTAGCATTACTTCATCTGCCGCTTTGAAAAGTTTGCTGATTTCGGCAGGCAATCCGTTGCCCTTTTCCCACGAAAAGGCCGTGGACATGGCTGAATAGCCTGGCTGCCAATGCTTTTCTGGATCAGAAAGAAATTTTTTCCATGTTAAAGGACCATCAGTCGGGGCAAGGATTCTTTTCTGTTGTGCTGTTTTCATAAGTGTTTTAGTTGGCTATCGATATCGCTCTGTCATCAAAGAACCGAATCAAATTGAAGTCTTTCCGATCCGTGACTTCGAGCCGACCCAATCCATGCCTTTCCGTCCAGTCCTGAATCGCCGGTATGTTTGCTGGTTCTGATGCGCGAGCGGTAAAGATTTTTACGGCAACCCCGGCGGCAAGTAAACTTTTTACAGTTACAATCATTTTTGGAATCGGCTCGCCCAAAGGATATGGCGGTTCAAAATGCCCTTTGTTGTCGGTGCTGGAAATGGTGCCGTCGAAATCAAAACCCACCCAATGTGTTTCCGCCACAAATACCGGCTCCTGTCCGGCAACAAATTCTACCCAAAAACCTGCCTGGTTGCGGGTGTCTTTACCCTTCTGAATATTTAGCGGTCCCACTTTATTTCCTTTTCGCGTTGCTGGTCAAAATCTGGGCACGAATGAATTCCACAGCCGCCCCAGTCCGGGCGATGCCGGCACTGCAATGAACCAGCCAGGGCTTTGGCAATTTTGCGAGCACCGTCCGAATCATTGTTAACTCCGAAGTGGCTAACGGCGGCACTTGCCAGTCCGGCACCGGAACATGGCCGACAACAAAACCCCGCTTGCGATATAAATCGAGAAGCTGAATGCCATTTGACCCGTAAAACTCATCCAACTGATCTTGTGCCAGCAGACAAAGAATAGATTTAATCTTCATGGTCGCCACGTCATCTAGCCATCTACTGATCAACCGCTCGGTCGGAATATTGTCGTTGTAGCCGGGGCGGCAACTGCGAGCCAATATTCCCGGCAGAACCCATTGAAGATTGAAGTCTTTCATTTCTTACATGTCATTATACGGCCCTTTGTCAAACGGACTAGGGCACAGTTTGGGGACAATCGGTGTCACCGGGTCCCACAATGTCCCCAAAGCCTTCCCTGGATGAACCACTGAATCCGCGGCATTTTGATTTGGCATGAATCATTTCATCAAAAACCTGATATTGTTCCCGTTTAAGCTGGTTTGGGATGTTCTCTTGATTCTAGCGGTCGTTATTCTCCAAATTATTTGGTTGGGATTTCTCTTTGGGACTTTTGGCCTATGGCTCGTAATAGGCCTATTTAGCTTTGAAGTTGTTGCGTGTCTGATAATGCCACTGTATTTGCTGGTTTATTTAAAAAATCCGTGGCCAAACCAAGCCCTTAATTTGTAAAACAAGTATAATTTCTAAACCCATGCTTTTGGCCTCTAGCGTTAATGCGGAAATATTTTTCAAAAACGATTTTTAAGGTATGGTCACAATCAAAGCTGTCGCCACTAAAATCACCGGCCAAATCGTCAAGTATTATGGCCAAAAAGACGCAACTTCTATTGTGTGCCTGATCGTAACGCAAAAAACGCAATTGCCATTGGTGAATCGGTCGCCATACCCTTTGAGCGCAGGGATGCGAAGATTTACGGCGCACGTGGACGACACCAAGTCAACATTCCTCAAACATGCGCGGAGCTAAATAAAACATATGACAACCTACCAACATATAAAAACCACCCTCGAAGGGTTAGAGCAAAGTATGTTCAAAGCACTTGTAAACCATCAAATCCCAGCAACCGTTCCGGCTGGCGTTGCTAATGGTTACGCACAATTCTTTTCTTGTGAAAATGTCACACAAAAATCGCCAGATAATCAGGAAAACATTGTTATTTGCGGTGTCGGAATAAACTACGACCAAGGAATACCACATAGCGCATATCCAAACATTGTGCCTTGGCTATACACCAATACCGGCGGAAAAACTTGGGTGGAAGACTATTCTCCTCAAATGCGGCGAGCCTTAGACAGTAATATTACAACGTATCTATTGAATTCCACTGCCTGGTATAAAAATGGGTATGCTTCTTCGCCTAATCTGTTAAGACAGTTTAACCCTAAAATTAGTAATCCATACATTCTTATTGCTACCAATGTGTCTCCGTTTCTAACACAGGAGATCTGGACAAATTATTCAACTACAAAAACGAACCATCTCCTTAGTTTATGGAAGCCGAATGCCCATATTTGCGATTTGATACAGGCGCTGGGTTCAAAAATCGATTTATGGGTTGTTCACGGAAAACAAGCAGTTTGGCCTAGATTTGACAATAATACTTGTGCAGGTGGATTTCCAAACTGGATGTTAACGCACAACTTAAGCGGACTCGGAATGCGTTGGATTAGTAATTTTTGGAAAACGCCATTTATCCAATCGGCTCGTCCGCCAGTTTTCCCTATCTGTCCAAATCAGTGCGTTCCAGCGGCGACGCTCGATTTTCCAGTCGATGAATAAGGTTCGGATTTCAAAGTGCGATTATGAACCATTGGACAATTAAGACCTCACACCCAGACGCGCCGCCGGGATTCTCCTTCGCTATTCTAAATCGGAAAAAAGAGGTGATTGCTTGGGTTAAAACCAGAAAAGACGCCGAGTTTATCAAAAAAGCGGACGGGCATATTTCTGGATTAGGAAGTGATTTGTCACGGTATAAACGATTGTGGAAAGGGAAAATGATTAGTTGATGAATACCCAATCTGTCACCACCAAGCCTGCTGTGGGGGACGAACTCTCCCTCGAACAGTTGGAAATTTTCAAAAAGCTGTTGCCACTTCTGGTCGAGCTCGGATTGAGTGTGGCTGGCGGCGGTGTCCCACCGGTAAATCCCGACCGGCCTTTGACGAAAGCCGAGGCCGCTGATTTTTTGGGGTTCGGCGTGAGAAAGCTGGAACGCTACATGAAAAGGCGGCAGATTGAATATTACAAGTATGGCACTGGGCAAACCGCCACCGTGCGATTCCTTCGGGCAGAATTGGTAAGGTTCCGTGAAAGCCGGTTGGTCGCCGCAAAGAAGCATCGCCATTGACCAATTGACCGCGGCCACAATAAAAAAAGGCCGCTCTTTTGACAGAGTGGCCTTTATTGTTTCTATCCGTAAATTAATTCTTCGTCGGAGCTTTCTTCGCCGCCCATCTTGCTTTGGCCGCCGCACTGATTTTGGCTTTGGCCGCGGCACTCATCTTGAATTTCTTCTTGGCCGGCTTCGAAACGGGTTGGCCGGCTTTTGGTGCAGTTTTGGCCTTCGCGGCTCTCACTTTAGCCCAACGCAATTTAGCGGCGGCCGCGATGCGGGCACGCCCGGCGGCGCTCATCCCGCCTTTTTTCTTGGCAGGCTTGGCCGCGGCCGGAGCCGCTTTGGTCCCTGCGCCCAAAAGAGCCGCGAGTTGTTTTTCCAGGCTGGCAATCCGGTCTTTGAGATTAGCCGCCTTACGGAGTTCAATTGATGTTAGATCCAACATAGGAAGTTATTAAAGCACCTAACGGGGCGAAATGGAAGTCCTTGTTTGTTGGACCGGCAGACAGCCGGATCCTATTCGGAATCCTTGGGAAAACTCTTGGGTAACTGTGGAATGAGATCCCGCCCGATGCGGATAATCCGGTTGTTTGGCACAACATTGGGGCGGATGCGATAGAGTTCGGCCCAGGCCAGTTCTTCATTTTTTAGGTGGTCGAATAGGATGCACCAGCCAATTGCCGGGCTGCGGGAGTGCCCCATCGCACAATGAATCAACAGGCGGGCGTCTTCACTTTCCCGGGCAAACCGGATGGCTTGAATCACGTGCCCTTCATTGGGAGGTAGAATGGTGCGACCGTTTTGCTGTGCATCTAGAGCCAGCTTATGCATGTCCTCGTCAAAGATATCGTCGCAATTTACCTGGATGTGGCGGCGGCACAGATTCGTCATCGGCAACGTATCGTCCCGGCAAACACTGATCACATCCCAATACTTGGGACGCTGAAGCAGGAGCATGTTGACCCCTCTTATTGGAATAATCCGCATATTCAGTCAGTCGGTTCAGCCGCCTTGCGAAGAAGCTCAATCGTTAGTGGGTCGCGTTTGCCGCCAAAAAACTTTTCCAGCGCGGCAACAAACTCCAACTCATCGGGGGACGCTAGGGCAAAGAGCGTCATGGATGAACGGAATTTGATGTCGTCAGGAGATCCCAATATTGCTGTGATATTCCGGGTGGGCTGGCCAAGCAATAGCCGTGTGCATTTACGCAACCGTGTTCCGAGAACTTCGTGGTTCAGATATTCGCGGGCTTCTGCAACCGAGGCAATCCCATATTTAACGGCCATGGGGCTGGTTCCCAAACCTGCCACCTGCGGGAAGATGAACCCCATCCAATGGCCCTGCTTCTTGCCGACAAGCAATTCGCGCCGGACTTGGGCGTAAACCTCGTCTTGGGCGGTTACGAACTCGGCAAGTTTTTCCTGGCAGTTCGACACAACGGAGAAAATAGGGAGCAGTTGCAACTCTTGCCATTACAAAATACGAATTTAGGTATTTTCTCCAGCTTCTAAATTTTGCCAGATAAACTTCCATAAAACGCCTCCCAAGTGAGCTTCTGCCTCAACCCAATGCCTGTTGTTGGCAACATCGCCACGACCTCTGTGATTATCAATGCTTTGAATTTAAGCAGTAATTCTTTACGCAGGGAACTGAAAGATGCAATATCACCGAAACTGTCGGCAAGGTTTGAGAGACTGAAAGGAACATTATGGCATTATTTGTTCACATTACTCAACGCTGCGAAGAAGAGGCCGCTAGCTCCGGCTGGCAGGAGGATTTAAGCAGGCTAAAGAATAAGGTTGAGTTGGCGCAGGATCTGATGGGTTTTCAACATTTCCCAAAGCCATATCGGGTCAAAAAACAGTGGCCGCGCTACAATGCTCGCCTTATTGCCTCAGTGCATCAGGTCGGCGACCATGATGTTGCCAGTTTCCTTTCCATTCTCACAAAGGCTGACCCAGCCTACGACCAGTTTCAAAATAATCCCAGTGATTATGGAAGTCGGAATTTTGATGGATTAGTCTCAGAGGCGGATTTGCAGCGCATCGTTGATGAACGCACAGCCGTATCGCCACCCGAGCCAAAGCCGCTGCCCTCAGAATCGGAATACGCCTTTCTTTACAGGGCAGCAAGTGGTGTTGAACTAGGCAATAACAAAGAGGGCTTAATTTGCGAAACGCCAGCTTGGGTGACAAAAGTATCGGCTTCGCCGGTAAAAGAACGACTGACGGAATTCCACAAAGCACTCGAACACATACAGCCGGGAAATGATTTTATCCCCCTACCCGGACGCGCGGGTTGGGGGATTTTTTATGCCCATCACCCGAATTTGCAGATTACGATTCTGCTAGAGCCGGTGAGCGGAGACGCATCTGGAAAGCTCGCATCTCTACGGCAAAAGTATTCAGCCCTCCTTGAAAACAATGGCGATGCAACCGAAGAACTATTGTTGAAAAGTTGCCAGCGTGCATATCCCGACTACTTGCGTTGTGGGGAGGATGAGTGGCTTGAGGTCCAGAAGGATGCCGTTGCTAATATCGCCCTATCCCGCGAGGAAACAAAAGTTTTAGAGGCGTCACGCCAGGCTAAAGGTGCCTTTCCGCTATTTATCAATGGGCGTGCGGGCAGCGGTAAGTCCACTTTACTGCAATACATTTTCACCGAACATCTCCACCGTTATTTCACTCTAGATGAAGATCTAGGCTTTAAGCCGCCGCTTTATCTGACTTGCAGCTCGGAATTGCTGCGTCATTCGCGAACCATTGTCGAGAAACTGCTGAAATGCAATGCCAACTTTTTGAATGGCGGCAAGCCATTACGTCTCGATAATTTTAATCGGCCCATAGTGGAAACAGCGTTTCAGGAATTCCGCCCGCTTTTACTTTCTCATCTCCCTGCTGAAGAGCAATTTCGCCGCTTCCTTCAGGTGAACCGGGTTGATTATTCGTTGTTTAGAAAACTCTGGCATCAGAAATTCTCAAACGACGCAGATGCTCGCAAACATTTTGGCCCAGATATTTCTTGGCACGTCATTCGCACTTACATCAAAGGCATGAGTTCTGAATCGTATCAGGATCCTGATGAATATAAACAATTTGATGACAAGGAACGGCAGGTGCCCGATGAGGTGTTTCAAATGGTATATGACCGAGTTTGGGACAAATGGTATCGCCCTCTTTGCGAAGTTCATGCCCGTTGGGACGACCAAGATCTGGCTCGCCATTTAATTGAAGGCGGACTCATCAAACCGGAAAGACCGGCGATTTTTTGTGACGAGGCTCAGGATTTTACCCGGCTTGAGCTCGAGATCATCCTGAGACTCTGTTTGTTTTCGAATCGAACCATCTCGCCCCACGAAATCAGTCGTATTCCGCTCGTTTTTGCGGGCGATCCCTTCCAAACGCTCAACCCAACCGGATTCCGCTGGGAGGCGACCAAAGCAGCCTTCGTGGAAAAGTTTATTCTTTCACTTGACCCCAATCGCCGTTCTGGAATGGACGATCTTAATTACACAGAGTTGACTTATAATTACCGTTCCACACGACGAATCGTGGAATTTTCTAACTTGGTGCAGGCTTTGCGCTGTCATTTGTTCGATCTTCGCCGGGTTAAGCCGCAGGAACCTTGGGCTAGTGACCAGAATCCGCCTCCGGTCGTTTGGTTTGATTCCAATGACGCGCGCTTTTGGGAGCGTCTCCGACAAGAGCGCGGCGTGACTATCATTGTTCCTTGTGGGGAAGGCGAGGAGCAGGAATTCGTCAAACAAAACCCCATTCTGCGTCAGTGGATTAAAGTTGATGAGAACGGCGTGCCGGTTGATCTCAATGTCTTTAGTGCTGGCCGGGCGAAAGGCTTGGAATTTGACCGTGTCGCGGTGTTTGGATTTGGCGATCAAATCCATAATGATGGTCTTAAAATACAATGCCTAGATGAGGTTAAGAATAAATCCGACATTTCTTTGCCACTCGAATATTTCATAAACAGGCTTTATGTGTCAGTGAGTCGCCCCAAAAGGCGACTCATCATCGTTGACAGTCAATCAGGCCGAGAGCAGCTTTGGAAATTTGCCACCGATGCAGGTATGCAGGAGAAAATTCTGAGTGCAATTTTGCAACACGCGCCCGAGCCTGAGATTTGGGAGGGTAAAACAGCCGGCATGACTGAGGGACTATTGGAACAGTTTGATACGGAAGAGTTCACTAATTTTGAAGAGGAAGCTAAGAATCTAAAGGCTCAAGGCATCTCCCAAGGTGATTCCTATCTCTTGCGCTCCGCTGCCAACCGGTTCCGGTTGGCGGGGCTTCAAGGGGAGGCAAATTATTGCCTAGCTGAAGCATTATTTGCGGAGGGAAAATACCTTGATGCCGGCAAGGCATTTGCTGATTGCGGACAGTTTGACAGGGCGGTCGAAGCCTACTGGCATGCAGGTCGTTCTGGCGATCAATCACTGCTTGAAATTGCTACTGCCAGACCAAACCTTCAGAATCGACTAGAGTGTGTCATCGCCAGATTTTTGAATTCTCCAGATGATTGGAAGGCGGGGTATCAGGCACTGTCCAAACTGACTGAGCATGTTGTGAAACCTGAGGATGCTATCGTATTTACCTCATGCAATTATTGGACTGAACCGACTAGGCGTGTGGCCGAAAAACTTGTTGATCTGGGAGAAAAGTCAACCAAATCGCCTGACTGGGTAGAGGTGTCTGTGCTTTTTGATCGTTTGGAATCCGCTGGTTTTGGTCTCAAGACATCCCAGCGAGCTCGAGTTTGCTATTTGGCGGCTGATTGGACAAAAGCCGTCACTCTTTGGGAGTCAGCGAACGAAAAAACTAGCAAGGAATACCGGGAAGCCAAGGCCCGCATTGCCCCTTACCCAGAGCAGTTGAACTATCTAAAAGATCTAGGGAAAAACGATGCTATCCTGGAAGCATTCAAATCAAATCCAGAAGTTGTGCTGGATGCGGATTCCAAACGCATTGTTGGCGTTGCCTTAGCCGCAGCCAAACGCTTTGATGATGCGCTTGAACAATTTGCCAATGCTGGAGCCATCTCGGAATTAGGCGATTTAGCGGCTGCCGCTCTCTCTGACGGAGCTAAGGAAAGTGCAATCAGGGCAATTCGTCTATGCTTTGTGCTGTCAGTCCAGCAATCCCACTGGAACTCTATCCGAGAATATCTAAACAATGGTCATCTTCCACGCGCCTCGAAGGAAGTGCAAAAGGCGTTAGATTCCTTGATCAAGGATTTAAAATGGGACATGGACTGCCTGTTAGTCGCCAGCTTTGCTAGGTCGGACTCGCTCACTCGGCTTGACAATAGTGAACAAAAACTGATTTCAAAGTTTCTTCGTGATTTAGATCGCAACTGTGAATGGAACAATCGTATTTCTGTTGAAGAACTTGGTGCAGCCATTGAGCGGGCCCAGCGCTATATCGATGCCGTGGAATTCTATGAAAAGGCTATGACCTCTGCCCCCAATGACGAGCAGAGGCGCTTCGCAATTATCCGCTGGGTGAAAAGCTCGCAACACCTTGAAACCTACTATCAGGGTGATAAACAATACCGAAAAGCCGAGGACATTAAGAGGGATTGGGAAAAGGTTAAAACCACCCATGAGATAACCGTAGTTGAATTGGCGCCTGAATACCCTGAGCTGGACACCCTTCCTGAACTGTTCCAGAGGGTGTTGAAGAAACCCGATCATCCTGTCCCAATCGCTCCCGCAGTGGAGCAGACCGCAACTATAAACGTGCTACCCCCAGAAGCCCCGCTTCCCTCCTCTCGCTCAACCACTGAACCGCCATCGTCATCCTCTAAATCGAATGCGAAGTTGGTGTTGGGTGAACTCGAAATCAAGTTGTCTCGCGAAAATCAGCGCATCAACCTAGAACACTTGGGCACCTCGATGACGGCTACGGTTCGGTTATCCCCAATTCGATGCACGAGCGAAGATGTGGTCTGGAAACCGGTGGAATCTTCAGGCTTGATGTTCCGATGTGAAGATTGGGGTTTACTGATAGACTTCACGCAGCTAGAGGCTAAACGGCAGGTATTGCTCCAGCTTGTATCAGCGGGTATTGAGTTAACCCTTAAAGTTGATTGATTGCCCTGATATCAAACGGCTTGCGACAAATTCGATTCTGTCTGTTTTTCGGATTTGTCCGTTTTTGTTCCCTCGTCCCAGGGCGGGACGCGGTGCGTGACAGTTGGTGTCTCGCATATTGTGTTTCTGGGGCTTCATTGCCTCTATGAAAACTACGAATCCATCCCTGCTTGATATTCAGGGCTTGGGCGTTACATTTGACGCTAACAAGCCCTTCCCTCACTGCGCGTTGGCTGGGGTGTCGTTATCCGTGGAAGAGGGTGAGGTTGTGGCACTTGTTGGGGAGTCTGGTTCCGGCAAAACGGTGTTGGCACATTCTATTCTCGGACTGCTTCCACGAAGCGCCAAGATCACCTCGGGTCAAATCCTTTGGCGAGGTGTAGATGTTTTGCCGTGGAATGATTCTCAATTGCGTCAAATTCGAGGCAAGGAAGTCGCCATGATTTTTCAAGACGCCCAAGCGAGTCTCAACCCTGTCTATCCCGTGGGGAGGCAGCTATTGTGGCGCCTAGAATTATATCGGTCACTTTCTGGAATATCTGCAAAAAACGAGGCTTTAAATCTGCTAAAAACCGTTAGACTCTCAGACCCACAAAGAGTTTTTGGATGTTACCCCCATGAGTTGAGCGGAGGTATGTGCCAGCGGGTCATGATCGCCATGGCGATTGCCTGCCGGCCGTCGTTGCTGATTGCGGACGAGCCCACTAGTTCGTTGGATGCAACCATTCAGTTTGAAATTATGACGCTTATCAAAACCCTCCAGCAGGAATATCGGATGGCGGTTTTGTTCATCACGCACAATATGAGTCTGTTGCGCGGATTTTGCTCACGAGTCACAGTCATGCAGGGCGGGAAAGTGGTCGAAGTCGGCACCACAGAACAGCTTTTTACCCTGCCAAGGGCTGACTATACAAAAAGCCTGCTTCAAGCTTCGGGCTTGCTGGATAACGGAGTTGACATTTACAATTCAGTAGCGGCTACAACAGCCACCAGCGATAAATCTCAATCTTTCACAAATTAAATATATGGGACTTATTTTTGCAGGATTTCGCGGCGGTATCGCCGAGGACACAGGAGCCGGCAACACAGTTGCACTGGCGCGGAGCATTTTGACCGGAAAAGCTGGCAAAAATGAGGTATTAAACCATTTGGAATCCATTCCATGGCCGCGCACTCTTTCAGTTGTAGTCAACAACGCGTGCAATCTGAAATGCCGACACTGTTATCTCCAAGTGGATCGGCTCACAGAGGCAGCTCTCACGATTGAGGATTGGGAGCGGTTTTTCACATCCGTCGCCTCGACAGGTGTGCATCTCGTCACCCTCGCAGGTAAAGAGGTGTTCTTGGGCACGCTAGGGCGTGAGGTTCTCGGTCTGCTCACCCGGATTCGGCAAAACAGCCGCAAACCAGTTTTTCGTCTCGGCCTCGTTTCCAATGGCACCTTGCTTTCGCCTTGGCGCGACTTGCTGCTCTCATCCGACCTGTCTTACTTCGACATCAGCGTAGATGGTTTGCCTGCGGACCATGACGCGATTCGGGGTTCTGGCGCGTTCGATTTGGCGCTTCCCAACATTCGATGGGCTGCTTCAGAATGCCCCGACAGTTTTCACGTTGCATGTACGCTTCAGCGTAGAAACGCTTCAACCCTACCGCAAATGGTTCGGTTTTTCGACGGCTTGGGGCTTCGCCGCTTTGGATTGGGTTTCTACCATGCATTGCCATATACGGATGCATCCTTACGGTTGGACCGTGCTGACTTGGAGAGCATATTTGACTGCTTGCTGGATTTGGAAAAACTCTCTGTGGACCATCTTGATTCTATAAATCTCGATGTTGGGATGATTGAGCCAGAATTGTTTGACACGTTTCTAAGTTCTTGTTGGTTTGATTTGGAATTAATCCGCGCCGACAAATCTGGAGAGGTCTTTATCAGCCACACTTTGGCCAATGGTCTCCGCTTGAATTTCCGGTTTGCACCATTCCCCACTGGCGTATACCTCAGTTCGAGGATTACTCCAGAAGGTAACTATTTGGCATCCGAAGACACTGTTAATTCCAAGCTTTACGCAGAAAGGCGGTTATGCACCGTAAGGGACCATGAGCATGATTTTCGGCGTATGCATGCTATAGCACGTTCTTCTGGCCACTTGCGGAATTTGTTCAATGACTATTGGACGAAGACAGCTCCACACTTTCTAGTTCCAACTGATGAATCATTCTTATCTGCAACCAACGAAATCAACCAATCCGTCCTTGTATCGTGAAACTAAACAAACTCCTTATTGGAACGGTTCTAGTGGTTACCTTGATAGTCGCTGCTGTTTTCATCCAAAAACACCACCGAGTTAACCCTCAAAATGTCCCAAAGGACACCGTCGTTTTCGCCCTCGAAAACGAAGTTGCCACTCTGGACCCGGTTCAGATTGGTGACATTTTCGCCTTCCGGGTCAGCGCGCAAGCCTTCGAAGGGCTGTTGGAACTTGATGACCACGGTGTCGTTCAGCCTTGTGTGGCGGAGCGGTGGACAAACAACGCTGACTTTACTACGTGGAAATTCACCATCCGTCGCGGCGTAAAATTCCACGCCGTCGCTTCAGTCGGGTTTGCATCCCGTGAGGTTACGGCTTCTGATGTTGCCTTCAGTCTCCAGAGAAGCATGTTAGCTGCATCCGCTGCCAACTTTGTGCTTGCAGGCTCGGTTAAGGGTGCGGCTGATTTCCAAGCTGGGAAAACACCTACCGTTTCTGGTCTCCGCGTGATTGACGACCGGACTATAGAAATTGATCTTGCTAAACCGGAAGCGTCTTTTCTCCACCGCCTCACCAACCCCTATCTTGCGGTATTTCCTAGGGAGGTAGTCGGAAAGGCCGGCGACAATTTTGGCAAAACGGTCGTGTCCGGCACAGGTCCGTATCGGGTGGACACCATTGGTGTGACAGAAATCACTCTGTCCAAAAATCCAGATTACTGGCGCAAATTGGGAGCCGCAGCGCCGAAAAAGCTCGTGTTTCGCATAATAAAAAATGATTCAGTGCGCTTGTTAGAAATGCAGAACGGTAGAATTGATTGTATGCGACTAGTGCCAGCCCTCGTAAACGCAAATGTTGAACGGAATGGAAGTGTGCTCACACTCAAAGGATCTCTTGCCTCTGCTTTCACCCTCTCACGTGTGCCGACGTTCAGCTCTTATTTTGTTGCTCTCAATACCGAGCGGCTCAAGCCTGAGCTTCGCAAGGCTATGTCTCTCGGCGTCAATCGAAACGAGGCACTGAATGTTGTCGTGAATGGCATTGGCCGAATTCGCGTCGGCACTGTCCCCGAAGGCTGTGGCGGCTACCGCTCTCCGTTGTCAGAGGATATTTTTAATCTTGCTGCGGCCAAGGAAGCATTTGCCAAAGCAGGAAGCAACGGCACAAACAAGATTGAATTACTCGTTCATGAGCAGGACTCCACCGATGTTCTTGGGGAGTTGTTACAGAATCAATTGTCTGCTGTTGGAATAAAGCTTGAGGTCAAGAAGTTGGAGTTCAACACCGCAATCCAGCGGATGATCGATGGAAACTTTGATGCCATCGCTCTTTCCTTCCAATACGTTTACTCTGATCCAGAACCGATTCTGAGAAGTTGCTATCATTCTTCAAATATTCCAGCACCGAATTTTTGGCGCCTCCGTTCGGACGAAATCGATTCCATGCTCGACCAATTGTCGAGCCAGTCCGATGCGAATGGTCTGGCTTTTGCTGCGAAGATTGAACAGCGGGTGAACGAAGAAGCCCCTGCTGTTTTTCTTTACGAAATGGACAATCTATTTATAACGAAAAGCCTCGTGCTTTCGGGTCTTCACTTCACTCGCCTTGGGGTGCCTCTGTTTTGGAAGGTTGGCGGCACGTGATGAATTCCCATGCGAAGCCAACAACCTAGCAGCTTCTCCCGCCTGACAGATGTTTTTCAATCCGTCGGCCTATTGATCTGTCTCCCGTTGGTTGTCTTCGTCCTGCTCCGTGCCTTGCCAACGGATCCAGCGCGAGTTGTCCTCGGCCCGAATGCTTCGCAAAAATCAGTTGAAATCCTACGAACGCAACTGGGTCTTGATCGTCCGTTTAGCGCCCAAGCGCTTGCTGAGTATCGACGTGTTGTCTCGCTGGATTTTGGCAAATCTCCAGTGACAGGGCGACTGATCTTGCCCGAAGCTTTTGGCCGGTTTGGCATTACGCTCCGAATCGGGATTGGCTCATGCGCTATTGCGCTCATATTCAGTCTACTGATGTGCGGACTCTTTTACAGATTTCCGATTTTGAGGGTAATGCTGGTTCCGTTTCGACTTTGGCTCGCGCTTCCGGCATTTTTAAGCGCCACCTTAGCAACTCTCGCAATTGGTTCATGGCTTCCAATGGTGTCACTTGCTTCCGGACCCGCAACGGAACGTGGCGATTGGATTGCCTTGCTGCCCCCGGCAATACTGGCATCTATTTATTCACTTTTCCTGATGACGCGAATTTTGGACGCGCGAGTTGCCTCTACAGTCGAAGGCCCAGCCTACCGGGCCGAACGAGCGGCCGGTTTTTCCAGTTTGCATCTATTCGTTCGAGCTGCTTTTCGTCCCTCTTGTTCGGCATGGCTTGCGGCAGCCGTTAACCAACTGTCGCTGATCGTTTTTACCGTGATTCTTGTCGAACTGTTGCTTTCCCTCCCCGGTATTGGCGGTCTTCTCCTTGAAGCTGTGCAGCGTAAAGATTTGCCCATGTTGGAGGCAATTCTCTTAATCAATGGTGCTTTCTTCATTCTTGTCCGCGCTGCGGGCGGAATTGCCGTGAAAGCACTCAATCCACCGGCAGGAAGAGATGCGTAGTCACCCCATCATCATTCTTATCGGATTTGTTGTGCTGGCCATCGTCAGCAGTTGCTTGCTTTCTGGCACGGCAACCGGGAAGAGTTTAGCATCGTTAGCGGTGAGGACTGATTTTCGTTATCAGAAGCCATCCGCTGATGCACTCTTCGGAACCGATCAACTCGGACGCAGTGTCGCGAGCCGGCTAGCCACTGCCGTTGGCCTTTCTCTTCGGGCTTCACTACTAGCTGAAGGCATTGCTCTCGCTCTTGCAGTTTTGTTTGGTGTTCTTGCTGGATGGAACGCTGGAGGATTTTTGGATCGTACGATCGACTTTCTTTCTTCGTTCCTCTTCATTTTGCCCGGCTTCCTCATTGTTCTCGTCATGAGTGCTGTTTTCGATCCGGGATTTGAAACAATTTACATGATTGTCGGCTTCATGGCTTGGCCTCCCGCTGCTCGTCTCGTCCGGGCAGAGGTCGTTGTTCTTTGTGACGCTCGATTCATCACCGCCGAACGGGCGGCGGGATTGGGAGCAACGACGATCTTTTGGCGGAGCATCATCCCGCTCGCTCTGCTTCCGCCATTTTTGTCGCTTCTTTACCTGCTGCCCGAATTCTTGGGCCTTGATCTTGGGCTTTCCCTTTTCGGCATAGGAGCCAGTGATCCTTCCATCCCCACGCTTGGCCGCATGGTGTATAGCGGGTTGCTGGAGGCCAAGCAAGCATGGTGGCTGGCGCTATTTCCGGCCTCCGCGATGATTGCTATATGCTTGCTCGCATACGCCGTTGCGGAGAGTGCTTCCCTAAGATTTTCTACCGTCAGACCTGTCCGAGATTGATATGGCCAAAAATTTACAATTCAGTTTTCCACCCTGGAAGCGCCGGTTGCTGACCCGGCTTTCGGATTATGCGCTTCCGAGCATTGCTAATGATTTTGGGGAAGTTGCCAACAAATTACTGACACCTGACAAGGGGCAGAAACTTTTCAACGATGCTCTCCTTAGCGTTTACATGCTCGGAGCGGATCGGGATAGCGAAGGCGAAAATAGTGATGACAAACTTATTGCTGATGGAGACTCAAATCCCAATTTCAGCCTCGCTTCTTACACTACAGATCAATTTGCGTTTGAAACTGCGAAAAAGGCGCTCAAAGTATTAACTACCACCCACGCCGAGCCACTACGAGAGACATTTGAATACGCGCACAAGTTGGTCGGCAAATCGGACAGGATTTTGGACAAAGCTCAAGCATGGCTTTCAGGAGAAGGATTCAAACGATCTCAGGCGGCGAGCGAACCTTTGGAAAAGGAGGAGATCGCTGCGCTCACTCATCATCATCTTGTCGCCCTTCGGGGACGCGTTCCTCTGCCTGAGTTCCTCTCTGCCGATTTGCACCGTTGCTGGTTTTCATCTGATAAGAAAGAGAAGGGTGCTAAATTTCGTGCTGCGTTGATTGGTTTGCAATCGAATCCAGCCCGCGACGCTTTGGATTGGAAACCAATTTGGCTCGATAGAGACGGCAAGGTGATTGCCGAATCCACGTTCCGAGAGCAAAGCATGCCCGATTCAAGTGCTCCTCAATTCGAGAGAATAAGCAAGTTCGTCCTCGACTATCTGGCAGTTGTTTTTGATCCGAACTTCGATGGCTTGTCAAGTGTGACATCGAAACCTGGCAAGCCGTGTCCTTCCTCTCATTTGCTATTCTTGCCCGTCTTTGCCCGCCAATTTGCCACAGGAAATGACTGGAAGCGCAGCGGCCCATTTCTCGGATTAATTGGACTCAAGCTGGCCGGTGACGCTACTGCTCCAATGCAGATACTCAAAAAGATGAGCCTGCTCCTCCCGCACCTGAACACGGCGGCTGACGAGATCCAGGCTGCGAAAGAGCAAGAATTTTGGAGGCTGCGCATTCCAGACAACGTGAATCCCGAAGATTGCAAAAAACTACTTCGGAGATATGCCATCGAACTCTGCGGGATGATCCCGCATGAATGCAAGGAACGCCCACCTAAAACAATAACCGCTCGTTCGTCCTCCATTTGGCTCGGCGAAACAGCGAAACGAACTCCTTCATTTTCTTGGCCTGACCAAAACGGCCGTGACGACCTTGGAGTTGCTAGCTGGGAACTTCGTATCCTCAAAACCACTCAAGATGACTCCGCCTTCCGAAGTGCGGCCCTCATTCGTTTACAGGAGGCAGCCCTTCGCTTGGCTGAAATTATCGAGTCACAGGAGGTGGCCCGGTTGAGGGGAAAACTTAGTCAAGCGGAGACGCAATTCCAAGCTGTTGGTCACGAACTCCAAAGAATTGTCCCTCAGATCGTAGATGCGCCAAAACACCTTCGGCGCAGCATACAAAGCGCACTGCTTTTCTACGCGCTGCCAGCATTTACCAAACTTAACGACACCCATCGTTCACTGCTTCCAGAACAATTGATCGGCTACGATAATTCGACGTATTCTCAGTGGCTACGTCTGCTTATCACGATGACGGGCGAGATAGAGGCAATGATAAGACCGGGCAAGGGTAATTGGGATACTTTACCCACTGATGAGCGCGAGTTCAAACGATGGGTTTCGTGCATCGCTGATAGATTCATCATGGAAGACCTTGCTTGTCCCGTCCCCAAAGACTGGAAGCTACGATGTCAACTTGGGGTCGTTTACCTTTGCGCGCTGCGCAATACAGCGAAGCATTGCTTCGACTTCGACAGTCGGATCACGCCCCCGTTTTTGTATCGGTGCGATCAGGACGCGCTCATAACCCTTGCGAAGTCCGGAGATAAACTTGTTATTGTGAACAAGACTGTCTCGGACACGATAATTCCAGTAGAGAAGAAGAAGTATTCGGATGGAACAGCGGGCGCGATTTCGTATTTTCTTGGAAAACTACGCGAGGCCCATCCAGAAATCACGATGGTGTCTGAGGATGAGGCCGTCCCAAGGATGCCGGGAGAGGATGGTTACCACCGTGCAATGCTGCCTCTGATTTAGGCTGAACCAACTAAGCTATGAACGTGTATTTAATTGAAGACAGCCCCGTCAAAGCCGAACACCTGCCGGCTTTCCTGTCACAAATTGAGAGTGTTATTCGAACCTCCTTCGTTGCCGTTTGGAACAATCCAGTGAACGAATGCGCAGTAGTTGAGAATTTAGCCAGGGCGCTTAATGATCCGTCTGGATTGATACTCCTTGACCTTGATTTAGACGACGCGAGGTATAAAGAGGCTGTTGGCCAACTGCTCCAACGGTATGTCGATGCAAGCCAAGATTTTCTTTCCATTTACAAAGGCACATTCTTTGAACAGGACAAGTTCGCCTTGGCAGCCGTCATTTTAACGATAGGAAAACATTTGGGCCGCCGCATTCTCATTTGCACCACGGCGTATGAACAAAGCAACGGTCCGGTATTGACGAAACTTGGACAAACCCGCCCGGCAGAACAAATCAATTGGCCCGCAGACAGAACACCATTCACATGGTCAGAAGAAGACATAAAAGCAGTGCGCGTTCTTGCTGAATCCCACTTTCGTAGAGATTACGATACTGCCGCCGCTGCCTGGAATAAGACTCGGCAGGACATTCTTACGGGAGAATGGGACGGGACAAAATCAAAGGGTCTATTTCCCACCGGCCCCGACACCCATAATGCGTCTGAACTCCTTAAAAACAAGACGCGCCTGAAAACAGTGCAACCGAAGGTCACCTCGTTAACCACGACTCTGCTTGGAGCTTGCAAAGTGTCAGCGAACCTCGGTCAACGCGACTGCGTGTTTTTCCTCAAAGGAGTTGAGAGGAACAGGCTTCATTTGGAATCCGTATGCAGATTGCTGGAGTGGAAAGTTGTGCCAGCACTCGGAGTAAATGATTGGATAATTGATTTGGACGCACACTATCAAGACGGTGCTCCAGCAACCGCACTTTGTGCGCTTCAAGCCATCAAGACCTCTAAAAAACCTGGGGCCAATCAGCCGCCGTCATTCGAGATTTCCGCAAGTGGGCGGCGTGTCGTGATGAACATAACGCTCCATTGCAACGACGAAGCCGATGCGCGATCCACCGCAGAAACGGTGCGCTTGACTCCAACACAGCGAATCAACAGAGACGGTCGCCCGGATGATCCTGGCACAATCGTTCTCGCTTTGGACTACATCAGGCCCGACAAAATCGAATGTGTCGGCAAGAAGGTTGTTATTACAAAGAATTGGTCAGCCGAACCGCTATCATGAATTGCTACATATTTGACCCCGACGAGACAACGGTCCGTCGCGACTGGACGCAGTTGCTCGGTGAAAAACCGGAAATGCTTTCAGTCAACGACGAGGGACAATTGGTTTTTCGCCAAAATCCTCCTTTGGCCCCAGCCTTTCTCTTTGTTCACTGCACCAGGGTCTTGCCGAATGAAGTGCAAGCATGGTCCGCGCACCACAAGGAAATGATCGTTGTCTGTGTTTCTGCAGGCTCTCGACCAGCGGGGGCGACTGACACACGTCTCGTCTATTGGCGTCGAGAGATAGTTAACAAACCCACCGATGCTATGTTCGAGCGGTGTGCAAAGAGTTTCATCGGCGTGACGAGGGAGCACCTAAAGCAGCACGGCGTGCTGCCAGAACAACTGCCATTTCACCTCCTCGAACCTTCGGCTACGGAATCCTTCTACGCCATGCGTCTTCTCTGCGAGGCCTGGATTATAAGCGATGGTAAGCCCGTGGGTGAATGCAGCGGAATCAAGATCAAAGCGCCTGTTGCTCCGAACGACTGGTTTCGGCCGTTCCAGAAAGAAGTCAGTGTCGCCAATGCAAAAATCATTGCGGCAGAGATGTCACCAAACGAGATGCAATCTATAATCGAGTCTTTTCTCACCAAAATTGTGGTAGAGAATACGGTATTGAAGGATGATGTGTTGGAACTGAAGCGAGCCTTGGATTCGTCATTAGAAACATTGTAACGCCATGTCTACTGTTTCTAACAATCCAGTATAAATGCTATGAAAACGAACAAAGGAACACGTTGTAATGATTAGCATTAAACCCAATTTTGCTGTGCTTGGTCAGGGTCAGCTATCAAATACCCTCGCTCAGCTTTTGGGCTGTCCGCAGATTTCCCGGAATGCAAACGATTCAAACTGGGGATGGCCAAAAAAAAGACTTGGCGAGTTTATTTCGTTCATTGTGGTTACAGGCTCTACAACTTCAGTATCCCGGATTGTTCGATGGCACACTGACGCTTGGAGTTGCCCTGACATCAAGCAATCGCGTTCTATTATCGTTGTGTCAGGCGAAGCTTTGTCGCTTGATCTCGGCCGCTATGACATTTTTGGGCGGACTGGTGAATATGATGAGTCCATCTCTGACTGGATCCACCATGTTGCTGTGATTCCGGTTTCTTCTGGACTTAATTGTCTTTTGGCTCGCATCTCGTCCTTAACGTATTGTCCTGTTAACACATGGAAGCAAAAGGCAGAAATTGCAGCAGTGATTCCTGCTCTTCACCGAGCAATCCGTTCCCGCGATGGGCATCTGCTTCTGGAAATTATGCCCCGTGCATCCCATCAGGACTGGGATGCCGTTTGTTACTCTCATCCGAGTTTCGGCAATTCCCATCAATACGCGGGGCTTGTCCGGAAATGGTTGGGTGGTGTGACACGCACCGTAACGCCAGATTGGGAGGAAGGCGAGGCGCTTATTTGCCCGCTGGCCACCAAAAATGTCTCAGACCTATGCAACAACACATAAAATTTCTTGTCGTCGAGGACGAAATACCATGGTCCCTGGAGGTTACCTCAAAGATTCGCGGTTACTTTGAGGAGCGATTGGGGATCAACCCATCAAGAATTCGCCCCGCGTCAGCTTATGATGGGGATCAAGGAAACCAGCAATTAACCCAAGGACGATTTGACTTGGTTACACTGGATATGAACCTCGGCGAAGGCGCGAGCCGCTCCAAGATAAGCGGTCTTGACCTGCTTGCTGAAATTGCGGAAGGCAATCGTGCGTATTTTGTTATTATCATTACAGGGGCGGTAAACGACCCTAAATTGGAACAACTTTATGGCAAGGACGCCGCCGCACTCATGCGCTATGGGGCCATCAATGAGGCGATTAAGCAGCTTCCCGCTGAGCGTGTTCGGATTCTGCATAAACCGGCCAAAAAAACTGTGGCCGAGGCCGCAGAGGAGTTGACTCCCCATCTGTATTCCGCCCTAGACCAATACTGTGCCGTAAGCCTTGAACGGAACATTTTTCGTCCTCTCCCTGGTCATAGCACGTTATGGGAAGTCCGCTACAATGGTGGTCCAAGGCTAACAATCCCCCGCATTCAACCATTTGAGATGATACGAAGCGCCCTGGCCCAACCCAATCAGGAGATGAAGATAATTCAGCTGGTCCAGGCCATCGCGCACAATTCCGGCAAAGCTGGCGCGGTTCGTTCTGACGATTCACTGCCCCAAATTAGCCACCTCGAAGAAGATGACGAAGATGCTCCAGACTGGACGGAGTTGGCCGGCATGAGTGTGCCTGACCATTCGCCAGTTGATACTGACGAAGGAACAATCACCCTAGAAGTGCTGCTTGGTGGACTACTGCAAACGCAGCGTCAAGGATTGCCGATATCTGATACCGTGAAATTTTACGCGGAGCATTATGGCATTGGCCCCCTCTTACTACTTCCCACTAAAGCCCGCGAGTATTCTAGGAATCGTGTGAAAGCCGAGGAGTTGTTTGCGTTGGAGGATGCTGCCGAAAAGTTAACGGCGCTTTACGCGATTCTTGTGCCGCTTCTTAAGCCGTATCGGGATCGTTACCAACTGAAAGAAGATAAGCGGACCCCCCCCAAAAAACATGGCGTTTCCACCGGAAAAACACGAGTAGCCTGGGGAAACGATACGCCCGAATTACGATTGGCCCGTGCGCATTGGAAGAGAGCGCGGGCGGCGCTCCGAAAATATCCTGCCCTCAAAGACTTCGTTCACCATATCGAAACGTGCGTTGCCCGTGGGTTGACGGACAAGGGTCACATTCATTATTTGCCAACGGACGGCTCTGAATTGACGCCCTTCTGGTTGACCCAATGAGACCCTTGCCAAACGTTCTTCTTGTGACCTTCCTTGCGCCTTTGGCTTGACCATGATGCCAGCGAATAAAAATATTTCTCGGGAAGTCATTATCTTGGGAAAACTATCTCCAGCCATCCATGCACTAATTCAGATACTTGCTGATTCAGGAATTTCTTTACGTCACGTCAACTTGGAGAATGAACAACCAAAAGCGGTGTTGTCATCTATTTCAACAGCGGTTAAAGAATCCAGCCCTTCGCTTGTTATTGCTGCTAGTGCGGCAGCTTGGCGGGCAACCCGTGTTTTAAATGCTTGGCCAGCGTCGGGTGGTTTGTTTGATACCCAAAGTTTAGCGTTTCGGCAAGAGCCAATAGTCATTCCGATGCCCCACCTGTGGCTTGAATCAATATTCGACCATTTTACCGCGAATCGGAGCGAAAGCACATTCTCACTTCGAACTTTGCTGGACGCCATCACCGGCCCCCCAACCCGGATTACCGATAGGGATTTACATGCTGCTATTCTACATTACTTCATGGCAGAAGCCAGGCACAAGCTTCCGCTTGTATCAAGTGTGCATTCACACGGTCGCAATGATGTTTATGCGGCTATCCGAGTCATTCAAGGCGCGGCGCTCGACGGGTGGATTTCTCCCGAGGAGGGGATGGCTGGTTGCGCATCGGTTTGGTATCACGCCATAAAACAGAAACTTGTAAACAACTCACTCCCTCTATCGTTTTATCGTCTGTTCCGCCACCTTCCGACAAAAGCGTGCGAAGAAACACCTTCGTTTGCCACCCTGCTTGTTGCGGATGATCAAGGTTTCTGGGGCCTTCCAATGAGACCGCTTTGGAGCAAATTGGGCCTTACGCTGCTACACGAATCTAGTCCTGCGGGGGTGCTGAATTGTCTCAAAAATAAACAAAATGACACTAGCCGCGTGAGAGCTGTTCTGCTCGACATGCAATTGGCAAAAGATACGTTCGGCGGCGCAAAGCTTCTACAAACCTTCAAAATAGATTTTCCTTATCTCCCTGCAATCGTCTTGTCGGTGGATGATCAATTTTCCGAAACCGTTTTACTCAAGCGAATGAAGGCCTTCGCTTATCTCAATAAACATTCGCTTGCAGAGCAAGGCCCCGGCCGAGATGCCCTTTCTGCTTTTCGGCAGGTGCGAGACGCGATTTTGGTGGCAACTTTTTCCTCGCTTTCCGAAGATCTGCGTCAGCTATTTGACCTTGTCCTGCGCGCGTACGAAGAATGCCTGCATTCAGAGAAAACCCCCGACAAAATTACCGCCATCATAGGTCTTAAACAACAAGCGGAACATGCCCTGGATTCGTTTCGCGATGGGTGTCGAGGAATGTTTCAAGGATCTTGGCAAGATTCGACTTATTCGTCTCCGCTTGCTTTTAGGCAGATTATTCGTGCCTTCGGTTTGGTGAACGATAAGTGGGCTTCACTTTGGATTGCTTGGCGTTTTGACCCAGACAAAGGAAACCGGCCTTGGCAAAACGGTCCAAATGTGGAATTCCCTTTTTTGATTTATCACCAAGTTTCTACTTCTATTCGCAATGAAGCCTCGCATGCTATGGTGAGCGACAACGAGTTTGAGTGGCTGGATGTATGGATTATGATCCTCACGCTTTTCTTGAAAATCGACGGCACTTGCCGGGGGTATTTGGCGCATGACCAAGTTGTTCGCTATTCAGAATTAGCAAAAAGACCACTTGAACAACTCACTTGTTCTATTTGGAGTTTGTTGAGAGTGGCCGGAAGTATCGATACTCATATTAACTGCAAGCTAGACGTAGAGCAGTTGCGCTCCAAGCTCTGCAGTGATGCAAACGAGCTTGAGATGAAGCTCAAGGAATATCACTCCAGCCAATACGGTTTTGCCGAAGGCGACAGCAAACGTCTCTCCATAAAACCCTATGTCATTGGTCATGTTGACGGCTTTCCGCTTATGCACATGCTCGGCCATAAATTTAAGCTTGCGGCCAACTTTTCCACAGAGCAATTGCAGGCACATCTGCTCGTTATTCAGTTGATTTCCCGTCGGGTTGCTTCTTCTCGTTGAGTCAGCCTCGCCTGCGCGTGGTCTCCGGTTCCTCCGTTTATGGAAAGTCGGCTCCTGTCACGGTTGTTCATCTGGGCGTCACGCTGTCTTGGTATGATTTTTCAATACTTTGCAGAACGCCCGGTCCTGGATTTGCCTGTTTTCTCCGCTTTTACAAGTGGTGTAACGGTGGCTCCAGTTTCTGACGCGCCTGTAAACCTGACCGGCGGAATGCCGATTGTGCATCCTGGTTACATAAACAAAATCTGCACGCGTCACAACGACAAACGCAGAATAACAACAACAAACAAAAAAATGAAAACGACAACTAAAACCATCAATCCTACCTGTGCGGGCGACTCCGTTCCTCCTGGCACCTTCCACGGCGATTCGGTGCCGGCCGGCACTTTTCACTGATCACGACGAACTGCGGGCGCATTGGATGGCCAATGCGCCCCAGCCTTAAAAAACAAACCATATTAATAATAAAATTATGCAAACCAAAACATTGATTGTGGAAACCACAAAAAGCACGAAAACTTATTCCTTAACACCAAACACTCAGGGATTTGACGTGTACAAACCTGTCGGCTTCTTCGGCGGTTCCAAAAAATTTGTTGGTCATGGCAGCAGCCTGGAAAATGCTGTCCTGATTGCGCGGCTGGATGCCGGTGACTCCATTGTGAAATCCACCAGACTTCGGGGCTAGTATGAGCATCCTTGAAGACATATTTCGCTGGTTGCATCCAGACCAACCGGACAGAGTTATGAAAACCTCTTCATTTTACCGGACGAAGGACGGCTTAGCTGATTTTCATTTTAGCTTTGAGCAGCAGCCCGATGGTAACTGGCGAGCATATATACTTGGGAACACTAATTACGGCAGTCGAGCGGACGACTGTCATTCCACTCATCGGCTCATGGATGGCGAGCGGCCGTTTGTTTGCTGGACGACCCCTTTGCGGACACAGCAGGCAGCGCGGGATGTGGCTGCTCTGTGGGCTGATAAAACACAAAAATATATTCGTTTCGGTGAAAAATTCTAAATGTCAGATAATAAAACCATTATGAGAAACTTTTTCCGGAAAATCACCTCACCTGTTCCAGAAGAAATTCGAATGACGCTGGGTGTTTATGAGCAAATCCGCAATACGGTTGGCGTTAGCCACGCTGAGACAGGGGGCATGTTGGGCGGTAACATTAAATGTGGAAAAGTCACCCGCTTTTATTTTGATAAGAGTGCAAGGCGCAGTTTCGTTACCTATTCACCCGACACGGGATCTGTCAATCGCCTTCTGACAGAAGATTGGAATCCGGCCGGGATAAGGCTGGTTGGTTTTGTTCACAGTCACCCCAAAAACTTCTTTCAACCCAGCGGCGGGGATGAAACTTACGCAGCCCGGATTCTAGCTTATAACAAAGAGCAAAACTTTTTGGTGCTTCCAATAGTCCAATCATCCGCAGATGCTGAGGAGTTTGCGATGCGGATGTTCGTTGCGTTCCGGAATGGGAATGGAATCCGTATGGAACGCGTGCGGCTGGCGATTGTCGAGGAGGAAGAACTTCTCGCCAAGCCTTTGAACGTAACAGTTGTTGCCGGTGAACACGATGGCAGAAAAGCCGGCAGACCGGTTTCTGAACCGAAAGATCATGCTACTCACCAAATTGTCGCCCCGGAAGCGCCAGCGCAAGTTCTGACGCCGGCTTGTCTTGATTCAGCAGCGTGCCAGCCGACTCCGCATCTTGGCGGATCGTCCGTCCCGCCGTTGGTAGATTTGACTGGCACTTTTCGGCGTGTTCAGGCGGCCTACGACCTTAGGCGGCTGGCGCACTGTCGCTTGGTTTATGTAGCCGCTGGCGGTGCAGCCGGTTTCATAGAGGATATGGCCCGCACCGGCCTGGGCGAACATGTAATCATCGAACCCGATGTTGTGGGCGAATCCAATCTTGCCACCCAACAAACCTACCGGAGTGATATTGGAAAGCCGAAAGCTGAATGTATTGCGGCGCGGATTATGGATATCAACCCCACCGCTAAAGTGGCAACCCGGAAGCAATTCCTTGACGAGATTGATGATGATGAATTTCAGCGCCTCGCGCTCGAACCATTCCATGGGTGCTCCGCGCCTGAAGTCGTTGTGCTTTGCGGCTTCACCGATGCTTTTTTACCCCAAGCGCGTGTGAACCGGTTGGGACTCAAGTTCGGGCTGCCAACACTTTGTGCCCAGGTTTATCGTGAAGGGCGTGCAGCGGAACTCAGTTTCACCTTCCCTGGCCTTACCCCGGCCTGTCATCGGTGCATTTTGAGCGCGCGTTACAAGGCTTACCTTGATAACGGCTTCAAAAACAATGTTACCTCAGATGGGACGCCTATTTTTTCCACAACCCGTCTTAATGCCGCTAAAGGCATGATCATGATGGGGATCTTGCACCACGGAACAAGCCACCCCCGCTGGGGGGGCTTGTTGAGCCGCATCAGCAACCGCAATCTAGTGCAGATTCGAATGGATCCTGATTTGGATTCCACCCTTGAAATCCACAATTTTTCACAGGCTTTTAGTCGGGCGGATACGAAACAAATATTTGCCGATGAGACAATTTGGCGACCGCAACAACCAGAGAGCCCGACAACCGGCTACCCGGTAGCTTGCCCGGACTGCGGTGGGACCGGTGACCTTCGGGATGCCCGCGGGAAGTTCGTCGACACACGTATAATGCCAATCTAATTAGACTGTTCCTTATGAAGACTTTTATCAATGGGAGCGATGAACAATTTGAAGATTTGAAACGTCGCGCGATGGGTGGGTGTGTCCGCTTCCGCAACGTCGAACTCCCGCTTGGGGCATCGCCCCATAACGCAATGATTGGATTTGAGGTTGACCCTCGGGATGGGAATGCCTTACTCCTGGTTCAACGCGGCGTTATTTACACCGGTCCCTCGGTCGAAATTGCAGAATGGTTGCGGAATGGCGAGAAATGCTTCACCACGTTTGAATCACTCCGGCAATGGATTAACACTGTTCTAGCGGATGCCTATAGTTTTCCAGCACAGTTGTCTGGTGGGGCGCCTGTTGGTAATCGTCGTCTCCAACCCGCCGAACTGACTGACCTAGATGCCGTCAGGAGCAATGTCAAAAAATCGAATGGCCCACACTTTGTCAGTGAAAACGACTTGTTGGTGAAGTTGAGCCAAGAGGTGCGCGGACAAGATAACGCCTTGCGCGAGCTTTCGCGCCGTGTTTGTCGGCATTGGGCGCGATCAGCACCTCGCCGCCCATTAACTCTGCTGGCCATTGGCCGAACCGGTGTCGGCAAAACTAAGACTGCAGAAACACTTCCAGTTATTTTACGTGCGCTTGATTCCGAAAATGGCGGCTATGCCTATCTTCGTCTCGACCTCAGTGAATATCGAGAAGCGCATCGCGTGTCTCAGCTTCTCGGTGCTCCGCAAGGATACATTGGGCACGGTGAGGGCGCTCAACTTGTTGACTTTCTAGCGGCTAACCCTCGCTCGCTCGTACTATTTGACGAAATAGAAAAGGCCCATCCGGATATCCTGAAGGTCTTGATGAACGCCATTGACTGCGGGCGCATTTCAAGTCCAACTCGTCGCGCTAATTCTCATGATATTGATTGCCGTCGCGCGGTGTTCTATTTCACAAGCAACTTGGATTCGGACGGCATTCTTGCGGAACTTCAACGTCGCGATGCGTTTGCAAAAACCGAAATTATCGATCTTGTGTGTCGCGAAAAGTTTCATGCAGCCGGCGTTGCTGCCGAAATCGTGGGGCGAATCAACTGTTTTTTGGTCTTCCAGGATTTAACAGAAGAAACCAAAGCCGAACTTGTCGCGTTGTCGGTTGCCCGTGTAGCAGAAGAATACGGATTACGCGTTGAACGAGTGGCCCCCGGATTGATTGTTGCGCTGCTGGATATGTGTAAAACCAACGGGTTTGGTGCACGGCCTCTGGAATTCTTAATTGATGACAAACTTGGCGGTGTTTTTTCTGAGGCTGCGGTGGCCAAGGTTAATGGGCCTTTTGAAGTCAAAGGAGGACCACCTTTTGAATGCATAGCCATCCGTTGATTTTCTGAAATATGTGGCCCCACTTTTGGCAACTTGCTTCCTTGCATCGATTCGGAAGTGCCGAAATTACCGGTGCTTTATCCGCGGGTTATGTGTTTTTTGTCTTGGCACTCGACTTGGGTTACTCCTAGCGACTCAATAGTATGCTCAATTCGAGCACAGTAGTTGCCTCCTTACCTTTGTGTGACGACATTTGTCGCACCTCAGACAAACATCGTCACGCCAAATTGGCTTGAGCGTAAACACTATGAAAACATCCTCGCATAACCCCCATCAATGCACTCTGTCGTTTTGATTTAGAAGTCAAGATCGCGATAACAACCCCGTAACCCATAAAACCAATGGCACAAATTGAGAACATAAATGGAGGCCAGACCTCGATTAGAAAATCCTCCGAAGCCAGATCCTCTGTGCGAAAAAAAATCGAAGGCCCCGTCCGGACACTAGCCCCTCGTCGACCTCGTCTGGAACAATTGCCGTCCTCAAATGCGGCAAGGACGAAAGAACGGGGTTTCGTTCAGGTTATTGAAAATCGGGAAACCGGTTTTTTTGAGGGTATGTTTTCGTTCACCCTGACCGGGGTGGTAATCAATGGTCGGTTGCCTGTCTGCTACGACCCCCAAGCCAAAGGTAAAGGCACGACGAGCGACCGGTTGATGTCCCGATTACTGCCGTTGCTTGATGGAGATTCTAACCTGCGGTTTCGCTTTGGTGGTGGTGGTGAAGCCAATTTTAGTTGGGACATCCAGGGAATCACTCAAAACGCAAAAACAGAGGAAGCCGCCGTGGCTGCCGCTTTTGCACTTCGTCGGGACCTGCAAATGATATTAGCCAGCGAACCAAATTTTCGTTTTTCCCCGGAACGATTATGGGATACCGCTTCAACAAAACCATTCGGGGATCATTGGAAAGCCAGCATTGTTCCTCGCGGGTTTGCCTTGCGAATACCTCAAAAATCCCACCTCGGATTCGCGGGTTGTCCCAAGGCGGAAAACTTGCAAGATGTCGTTCTGCATTTGGCCGTCCCTCGACCAGGATTACCGTCCTTTAATTCGCTGGCGGAGGCGGTTTTGAAAAACCCCGATCCGGTCTCAATGGAGGTGATCTTGAGCAGTTATAAACCGGATGCACAGGCACAATTGATTATCTCTGATGCGCTGAAATGGATGGAGTCGAGTCCGGGAGACCTGCTACGACAATTGGCCGAGCTTAAACTAGACTCGGCAGTGGGCGAACACCTGCAGAATCAACTGCGGGCTTGGCTTCAGAACCCGGTTGGAGAAAGGCTGGAGTGTCATATCTCCTCGCCTGGTCGTTTGAGTGACAGCTTTGTTACAATCGTGGGTGAAGATGTTTTCTGGGCCCGGGTCAATTTTCTCCCCCAACCAATTGACCACAGGGACCGATCAAAAGAATTGATTTCTGATAAAGCATTCGAGGGGAGTCTCAACCTGGTCCGTTGTTTGCACCCCGTGATTGCCTGGCCTTTCCTTTTTCCCAACGTGGAAGCGATTGCCGGCGCCCGGGTCAAGCGCCTCTACAATACTGATATCCCGGATTTTGGAAAAACCGGTATTGTGCTTGGCCACGTTGCTGAATGTCATAGTCAACGCGTTCGGATCTCGGAACAGGCTCGCTCCCAACATCAATATTTGCTCGGGTCGACTGGAGCCGGCAAGTCCACCTTGTTATTCAACATGATCATTCAGGACATCCGTGCCGGTCGCGGCGTCGGGGTGATTGACCCCCACGGCGACCTTTATGCGCAGTTGCTGGAGTCCTTGCCTCTCTCCCGGGCGGCGGATGTGTTTTTATTTAACCCTGGAAGTTCCGATATGTCTCCGGGCATCAACCCCATTGAGTGTAAAGGCCCAAACCGTGCCATGCAGGTGAATTTCATTATTAACGAGCTGTTAAAAACCTTTGAACGTCTTTACGACATGCGACGTTGTGGTGGCCCGGTATTTGAAACCTATTTCCGAAATGCCATGTTGTTGCTCTTGGAAAGCGGGCTTGAAGAGGTTGCCCTAACCGAACTTTCCTTGGTTTTTGAAGATCCTGATTACCGGAATTATCTTAAAAGCCGCTGTACAAACCCAATGGTGGTCAGTTTCTGGTCCAATCAGGCGGAAAAAACAACGGGTGAAGCAGCCCTTACAAATTTGGGTCCTTACATTGCTAGCAAGGTGAACGCTTTTACCTGCAACGCAATCATTCGTCCCATCATTGGACAGGCCACCAGCACCATCGATTTCCGCCACATCCTTGATAATCGCGGCATATTTCTGGCCAGGCTCACCAAAGGGGCTTTGGGTGAAATGGACACGCAGTTGTTGGGCTCATTTCTCTTGTCGAAAATATTCATCGCCGCAATGGGAAGATCGAACCTCAAACCAAATCAACGAAGCATTTTTCATTTATATGTGGACGAATTCCAGAATTTTACCACGGACACGGTGGCCTATATGTTATCGGAAGCCCGTAAATTTGGCCTATATCTGACACTGGCCAATCAGACCCTTTCCCAACTTAACGCCAACCACGGACACCAAAACCTCTGTGATGCTGTCTTGGGCAACATCGGAAACTTAGTTTCATTTCGAGTCGGTCCCGCTGATGCTGAAAAACTCCACGCCTATGTTCAACCAGAGTTCAACGCCCTGGATCTACAAGGGTTACCAAATTATAATGCAATTGCCCGGTTGATGACCGGCAAAGGTCCGACTCGACCGTTTGTCTTCAACACCCACCCAGCCATCATGCCTAGGGGATATGCCGTTGCCAAACAGAGTACTTTGGATTTCCGCACAAGGGTCAGTTCTAAATCCATAGAAGAAATAGAAAAACAGATTATCAAACGCCGAACCATCCACAAAAATTTTCCGAAACCCGACGTCAGAACAAGTAAAATATTAAGCGCTTACCAAGCTGCCTCCGTTTAAAAACGACCTGCCATTTTTTTGGCGAGTTTTTTTGACCGGGTCGGTTCCGCTTGAACTAAAAGCAACTTCGATTTCAAAGATATGGATATGATTGAGATGTTAGTGAGTTTGTTAGGGTCAAAGCTAGCCTCCTAGTTAATTGCCAATGGCACTCTGTGTCACAGCACCACCAAGAGTTGTCACGCATTAATGATGAAGGCCAAGTGCCAGCAGTAAACAAACAACCAAACCAACCACAACAAAACACCATGAATACCAACATCAATGAAAACACCCCCAAATGGAAAAAAGCGCTCAAATGGGCTGCCCTGGCTCTGACCTCGGTCGTAGTCATCGACTGGCTGCTCGATGGCCGGCTCCGCTCGCGGATGCCGGGCAAGCGCCCGGAGAAATCCAGCGACATCAATGTGTAAGGTCACGCTAATCCTCCCTTATGAAACCCAATCGCAACATCTGGTTTTGGCTGGCTTTTGAAATGCTGATGGCATTTGCCGTTCACCTGCTGTTGCGGGAGTTGGCGGCTCGCGGCCTTGTCGATCCGCGTGCTTGGTGGAAAAAGTTTAGCGACATGATCTTTGGTAAAGCCACCAACAACTTGCCACAAACCCCAGACAACACCCGAAACCCATATTATAGAAATTAACGCAGAACAACCCAATATTATGAAACAAATTATAAAATTCGCGGTGGTCACGGTAATATTTTGCCTCATCATTGGCCTAGTGGTTTGGGCTGGCTGGCAATTATTGCCTTGGTTTGTTGTTCCCAAGATTGTTGGACCTCATGTCGAAGAATTGGGGAAAGTTGCCGGTTGGGGGCACGAAGTGATATCAGCGGTTACATGGGTCATTGTCGGCATCGTCATTTTTCTACTCCAGATGACTGCAACGACAAACCGTCGCAAGCGCTGGACCGCATTGGGATCCTTGATCCTCCTTGTGGCTGTGTATTTTATTTTTCGCGCATGGGCAAGTCAGGGGCACCTTTATGAGCCCTCTGGAAAACCGGCCTTCTATTGGGGGCTGACACCTCAGGGGACAATATACAAGCAGTCTGAACCAGGGCTTAACCTGTATACTCACAAGCCACTCATGCCTGCATCCCCAGAATATTTCGCGATTGTGAAAAGCCGCCTGAACACACCTTTAATTCAAGTGGATCCGGCAACCCATAGTTGGTTTGATGTGAACACAGGTTGGCCGTTGCTCTGGTATTACCACAAAGATCAAGGCCGTTATGAATTCTACGAACGGCCTGCTATTCATCCTGCCTACCAAGAAGAACTACAGCCCGTCACGGTTGCACTTCGCAAACAGTGGGAAAAGGAATGTGATGAGTTAAAGGCCAAAGCAGACGCGGTTGCTCAACAGAAAGAGATTGAGCGCAAAGCTGAACAAAAGCGCCTGTTGGAGATTGAGCAGGCTCGGGTCGAAACTGAAAGAATTAAAGCATTAACCGCCCACGACGAGGAGGTCGCCCGAGCAGAGGAAAAAAGGAAACAAGAACAAGCAGCACAGGTTGAACAAAGTCGCAAGGATCAGGAGACAGCTGAAAAGCTTCGTCATGAGGCGATCATCAACCGGCGGATTCACGAAGCGGCGGCTTCAATAAACGAATTAGAATGTTTGTCTCCCATCAAAATGCTTGCCGAAATCTGTCCTGACGTGCAGGCGAAGAATTTCATTCAAGACAAGTTTTTGGACGAATATGCTGGGCGCCGTTTTAAATACACCGGGCTGGTTACCCGGTTGGCCAATGAAAGGCACCAGGCTCAATTTGAAACGATAACCGTGGGGGAGATTCATTTAATGATTTACGCTGATTTGAAACCAGAAATTGGTGAAAAGATGCGACCCAACCGCGAGGCGACACTGGCTGGGACGATAACTGGCATAACCATTATCCCTGGATTTACCAACATCAATGGCATCAACGGGCAGGTTTGCATTTTACGGTTCGGGAATGCTTCAGGTAATTTCAACGAACCGACTCCAATTGCTTCAAAAGTGCAAACTAGACCCTCAGCACCACCCACCAAAAACAACGCACCCTATTTTGAACCGATGACTAGTTATAGCGATAATACCCCTGTTCAAGCCTCCGTTGGCTATGTTGTCGAGAACGGTGTGCGGCTTGTCTTCCTCCCTCTCCGATTGATCTGTGGCTATGATAGATCTGCGGTTAGCTATTCCGCTCCCAATTCGGCACAAATTGTTTCCGTTTACGGTCCTCAATCTACATACTATCACATTTATTCACCAATTCCGCCTAGCCGTGTAACGTACTACCCGGCACCACGGCCTTCTCTGCAGGTATATGGCGGCAGACCCACATACGTATCCAGCCAAACTGTTTATAGATATCAAACGAGTTGGACAACCCAACCGCACAGATAGTGGCGGCCAGACTTGGAATTCTGGTGCGTCAAAACCTTGCCTCTAGGAAACCAAAAAAATCATTACTCCGCCGCCGTTATACGCCATGATTGGTGATCTTATCCGAATCCTTTTCTGTCAATTCATATTTATGCGTATCGGTCTCCAGATACGAGTGAACATCAGTAACACAGACGCAATTTAGCATCCTGCAATCGCCTTTCCTAACAGGCTCAAGTATTTGAACCACTTGGAATATAATGTCCTTATCGGCTTTATGTTTTACAAAATCACCGACTTTAATTCCGCTCGTTTTCTCCTGGTTCATTGGCAAAGAAGCTAATGGCAGTAGATTTGTCTGTAAAGGACAATAGCTAGTAGAAAATTCGTCGATTGAGCAGACATTCTGCAAAGGCATTATTTTGCAAATATTGACGTTTTACAGGCCTGAATCATCTACGGTTAATAGGTTTCGGAAATTAAAGTAATTTATTCCTCTTTATATATGCCCCACCCGCCTCACAGAACCCCCAATAAAAGTGGTATCATAGAAAGATGACGATCTAGCTTTCAGCTAACTCTATTTCCCCGCCACCGATTTCCGCCGTCAGCAAAAACATGCCCGTTTGGTTAATGTGCTTTCACTTGGCGTCAGAGATTGATTATTGTCAATTACGTGCACAGTAGTCTGCCTAGGCCGATCAATCAGTTGACGCAGGGGATTGAGCAAAAAATCCGCGATGTGTGGCAATCGCCGAAAAGCTACCTCTACGAATTGTGGCCGGTAAAACAACGAACGGCAGTGGCTCAAGCCTTACCGATTCTAGTGGATTGCCGAGCCGACCAAAAGGAACTAATGACGCGGGAGAAATTAAAGCGGTTGTTTTGGGGCGTAATTTTTTATGACAATTTATGACAAAGAAATTGTCGGAAAGCGGCGAAATATGGCGAAAATGCCAAAAATGACGGTTGTCATAAGCGGTTGATGTCCGACAGCTTCCGCCAGTTGGTGACGCCCGGAAAAGGCTTCAAATCCCTTCGCTCGCTCCATTTCGTTTTTCAACGACTTGTAAAAGTCGAACCACCAGTTACGACAATAAATTACCACACACGAGGATATTTGAGGGAATTTTTGATGTTTGACGGT